>SWCD01007947.1_pt1 | contig 29077 bp, 27 predicted proteins | sample 4693011 | NCBI WGS metagenome assembly SWCD01 (sample SAMN10267278, study PRJNA491770) | bioreactor metagenome | isolation source: DHS bioreactor inoculated with marine | place: Japan: Omine Ridge, Nankai Trough | reverse complement strand
TTAGTTTTATCCAACCAAAATCGGTCAACGTATTTCAGGCATAGACACTTATAAACTTTTTCAGTCTATTTTCTGTTCTCTATATTCTTTTTTCCAGGTACTTCAAGTTGAGCTGGTACTTACCGGCTCAACAATCGCTCAGGTAAACTCCGACGGCAAGTCCGCCCTCTGAGGTTTCCTTATATTTGGAACTCATGTCCTTGGCAGTTTCCCACATGGTATTCACAACTTTGTCCAACGAAATCTTGGCATTATCAGGGTTGGTATCCAAAGCTAGTTCGGCCGCATTTATGGCCTTAATTGCACCCATGGAATTGCGTTCTATACAGGGTATCTGAACCAATCCGCCTATGGGATCGCAGGTAAGGCCCAAATGGTGTTCCATGGCAATCTCAGCTGCCATAAGCACCTGTTGCGGCGTACCTCCCAGCAATTCCGTCAGCGCCCCTGCCGCCATAGCGGATGAGACCCCGATCTCTGCCTGGCACCCGCCCATGGCCGCAGAAATTGTTGCCCCTTTTTTAAAGATACTGCCAATTTCGCCAGCCACCAATAGAAATTTTTTGATGTGTTCAAAATTGGCCTCATGGTTTTCAATGACCATATAGTACATTAAAACCGCGGGGACCACACCGGCACTTCCATTGGTGGGGGAAGTTACCACCCGTCCCAAAGAAGCGTTTACCTCGTTTACCCCTAGGGCAAAACAACTGACCCATTTCAGGATCTGCCGAAACTTCACTTCTGTTTTACGGATGGTCCCCAACCATTCCATAGGATTTGCATACGGAATTTCCCCGGTTAATTGGCTGTGCATATCATAGGCGCGCCGATGGACATTTAACCCCCCAGGCAAGGTGCCTTCGGTATGACAGCCCAGATACATGCTTTCTAGCATAGTGTCCCAAAGTCGGTGCAATTGTTGGTCTATTTCGGCATCATCACGGAGGGAGCGTTCATTTTCCAGTACCACCTCAGAAATGCTTCTGCCCTGTTGCTGACAATAACCCAAAAGATCGGCTCCATTTTCTATTGGATACGGAAAGGAATGGAAAACTTTCAAATTCCTTTTGGAATTGACCCTTTCCTTTTTTATAACAAATCCCCCTCCGATGGAATAATAGGTTTCCTTAACCGTCCTGCCAGAGGACAGTAATGCCTCAAACACCATCCCGTTGGCATGGAAAGGCAAAAATTTTCTATTAAAGATTATATCGGAATCGGGATCAAACGGAAGAAGAACCTCCCCGTTAAACAAGAGGGACTTGGTATCCCTTATTCCCGAGACGGTTTTTTGAATATCATCTATTGGAAAATATTCGGGATCGGCACCGATTAAACCCAACATCAGGGCAATGTCGGTCGCATGTCCCTTTCCCGTTAAGGAAAGGGAACCGTAAAGATTCAATTTTACGCCAACCACATCCTGGAACATCCCACTCCCCTTCAATTCCCGAATCCATCGCTCTACAGCCCGCCAGGGTCCAAGGGTATGGGAACTCGAGGGCCCTACCCCAATTTTCAACATGTTGAATATACTGATGCTTTCCATCTGTCATTTCCTTTTATCAAAGATACCATTTATTAAATTCAGGATTCCGAATTCTGGATTTTTGATCTAGTTGACCGCAGATGAACCAAATTCCTACCCTTCTAACCTCATAATCGTATAAACCCTTTAACATATAAACCCATAAACATATAAACTTTTTAAGCCTCAACTCGGATACGGAGCGTAGCCGAAGTATGAACTTTAAAATGACATCCTGTCAGTTTTTTGTACTTGGCATATTGTTTGTCATTTCCCTACCGATTAAAAAAATTAAAACACTAATATTTAAGCAATAAGATATGAGTAAGATTATAGGAATAGATTTAGGAACAACCAACTCTTGCGTTTCGGTTATGGAAGGTAACGAGCCGGTGGTTATCCCGAACGCCGAGGGTAAAAGAACTACTCCATCCGTTATTGCCTTTGTTGAAGGAGGTGAGATAAAGGTCGGAGACCCTGCCAAGAGACAGGCAGTTACAAATCCAAATAAAACCATATACTCCATAAAAAGATTTATGGGCAACAAATATTCCGAATCCAAGAATGAGGCGGAAAGAGTTCCATATAAAGTAGTAAAAGGCGATAATGATACCGCCAGGGTAGATATTGATGGTAGAATGTACTCTCCCCAAGAACTATCTGCAATGATCTTGCAGAAAATGAAGAAGACCGCGGAAGATTATTTGGGACAGCCGGTAACCCGTGCGGTAATTACGGTTCCCGCTTATTTTAACGATTCCCAGCGTCACGCTACAAAAGAGGCCGGTGAAATCGCGGGCCTTACGGTTGAGCGTATCATCAATGAACCTACTGCCGCTTCGTTGGCCTATGGCCTGGACAAAAAGCACAAAGATCAAAAGATCGTAGTTTTTGATTTTGGTGGTGGAACACATGACGTTTCCATCTTGGAACTGGGTGATGGCGTGTTTGAGGTACTTTCCACTGAAGGGGATACCCACTTGGGAGGTGATGATGTTGATCACAAGATAATCGACTGGTTGGCAGACGAATTCAAAAAAGAGGAAGAAATTGACCTTCGCAATGACCCAATGGCTTTGCAACGTTTACGGGAAGCTGCTGAGAAGGCCAAGATAGAATTGTCTTCTACCTCCCAGACAGAAATCAATCTACCTTACGTTACCGCTACGGCAACAGGACCAAAGCACTTGGTGCGTACCCTAACACGGGCCAAATTTGAGCAATTGATCGAGGATTTGGTAAAAAGAACGATTAAACCTTGTGAGTCCGCATTAAAATCGGCCGGACTAACAAAAAGTGATATCGATGAGATCATTCTAGTAGGTGGTTCTACCAGGATACCTGCAGTACAGGAGGCCGTTGAGAAATTTTTTGGCAAGAAACCTTCCAAAGGTGTAAATCCCGACGAAGTTGTTGCCGTGGGTGCCGCTATCCAAGGTGGGGTACTTTCTGGAGATGTTAAGGACGTACTGTTGTTGGATGTAACCCCATTGTCTTTGGGTATCGAAACCATGGGCGGGGTGCTTACCAAGTTGATCGAGGCCAATACCACGATCCCTACCAAAAAATCGCAGATATTCTCTACGGCAGCCGACAATCAGCCTTCTGTGGAAATTCATGTGCTGCAAGGGGAAAGGCCGATGGCGAAGGACAACAAAACAATAGGACGGTTCCATTTGGATGGTATTCCACCTGCCCAAAGGGGAACTCCTCAAATCGAAGTTACCTTTGATATCGATGCGAATGGTATTATTAAGGTTTCTGCGACAGATAAGGCTACAAACAAATCCCAAGATATCCGAATCGAGGCTTCCTCCGGACTTACCGAAGAGGAAATCAAGAAAATGAAGGCAGAGGCCGAAGCCAACGCAGAGGCCGATAAGCAAGCCAAGGAAACCGCCGAGAAATTAAACGAGGCGGATAGTATGATTTTTCAGACCGAAAAACAATTGAAGGAATTCGGTGATAAATTGTCCGATGACAAGAAAAAGCCGATCGAAGCAGCCTTGGAAGAACTGAAAAAAGCCCATCTCAGCAAGGATTTGGCGGTAATTACGCCTGCTTTGGACAAGATCAATGAAGCATGGAAGGTGGCCTCCGAGGAAATGTACAAGGCACAGGCCGAAGCCCAACAAGGTGGGGCAGCCTCCTCCAATGGAGAGGATACTGCATCATCATCTAGCGGGGAATCCAAGGAAAGCGATAATGTTGAGGATGTAGATTTCGAGGAAGTGAAATAATTAGTGCCTGTCTTTAGACTGTAAAGGCAATATTTCATCCTTAGTTTGATATAAAATGAAGTGAAACCCGTCAGGTTACCAAAAACCTGACGGGTTTTTATGGTTTTTCGACATGGATATAGCATTTGGTCGAACCATTTTTTAAGTTGTTGGAATATAGCGTAATTTTGAGCATGGAAAAAAACTACCCTTTTGTTTTCATATTTTCTCTTTTCAGCATAACTACCCTTTTGGGTCCAGATGTTTTATCCGCCCAAGAAATCAAGATCTTTACGCTGAACGACTTTGACCTGCACGGCAATGTAAAAACATGTCTGGTGGTCACCGATTACGGCAAGGAGGAATACGACTTTGCTCCCAATGGGCTATTGACAAAGTCCGTTACCCGATACAACGATTCCGATTCCGATATATCTTCCTATAAATACAAAAACGATAACCTCACCGAATATCGTGTAGAAAATTACAGAAACGCCGCCTTGGACAAATCCACCTCCCTGGTGCATATATATACAATGGATACCACTGCCGGAAAAAAAGTTTCCGAGACCGTTTTTTCATATAACAAGGAGTTTTTAGGCAGGTATGAGTACGAATTCGATTCTATAAACAGACTTGTAAAAATTAAGCAGGTGGACAATGAAGGTATCGATGAATCAGAAATAGAATATACCACGTTTAAAGGTGAAACAACAAAAACCTATTCCTTGAACGGTGTAATTCAAAAATCCATTAGAATTTCCCTTAAAAAAGGAAAAAACAACACTGAAAATCGAGTGGAACTGACCAAGGAATTTCTTGGAGGGAATGCGGTCACTGCGAGTGAAAAGGTCTATGATCCCGACAATAAACTCCTGTCCGAGGAAAAGTTCAACTTTGATCCAGCAGCCAATAAGTTCGTTTCCCAAGAGACATTGGTATACACTTATGACAATACGGGGATGTTGATCGAATTAAGGACCAAAACGCCAACTACCGAATCTGTTAAAAAATATATTTACCAGTTTGATAATAATGGCAATTGGATAAAAAAAATCGTTACCCCGGACAATAGTTATATTACCCGAAGAGTTCAATATTACCAAGTTGAAGCTAGCGACGGTAAGAAATGATAAAGCGCAAAATACCGCCCAGCCATCGCCTACTGGACTTTAAACCTATTCCTATTTTTCCATCCGCATACGGATGTGAAGTCAGAATCCCATAACCTGGATAAGTTTTGCGATACCAAATTAAGAACTGGTTTAAACTTATTCCATTTACTAAATTTATGTTTCCAAAGTTAAACGAAGGGGATAATTAATAATGATCCCTTATCTTGCATCCATCAAAATTTTTGGAATTACTTTTATATCAATGTCAATGAAGAACCCCATAGTATATATAGTCATCGTTTTGTTCTCTTTATCCTCCTGCAATACCCAGTCCAAACAAAAAATGGAAATCGGGAAAGAGACCGGAACACTTGCGGGGATTACGGATAATTCCATGAAAAACCTAGTCGTACCAAGCTCCAGAAATGCCCCTGAAGGTATGGTTCATATTCCTGGGGGAATATTCACCATGGGCAGTCAAGATCCCAATGCACATCAAACCGAAGGACCGGCCTATTCGGTACAATTGTCCAGTTTTTATATCGATGTAACCGAGGTCACTAATGCCGAATTTGAAAAGTTTGTAAAAGAAACCGGTTATAAAACTGTAGCGGAGCGACCCGTAGATTGGGAAGAAATTAAATCTCAAGTTCCTCCCGGAACTCCTAAACCTGCCGATAGCGTTCTTCAGCCGGGTGGATTAATATTTGATCCCATTCCCAATGTGGCCAATTTGAACGACATCTCCCAATGGTGGGCGTGGAAAATAGGTGCAGATTGGCGCCATCCCCATGGTCCGGGGAGCGACATAAAAGGAAAGGGCAACTATCCCGTAGTCCAAATCGCCTTTGAAGATGCGGAAGCGTATGCCAAATGGGCCGGAAAAAGGTTGCCGACCGAGGCGGAATGGGAATATGCAAGCCGGGGCGGGCAGGTGAACCATGCCTTTGCGTGGGGCGACGAACTTACTCCCCAAGGGAAATACCTGGCCAATTTTTTTCAGGGAACCTTCCCAACTGGCAATAGTTCGGCCGATGGGTTTATCGGGTCCGCTCCGGTAGAAAGTTATCCGCCCAATGGCTATGGACTGTATGACATGATTGGCAATGTGTGGGAATGGACTTCGGATTGGTACCGGCCAGACTCCAATGCGAGGAACAAATTAGCTGCCAACGGTGGACTCTGCATAAATCCTACAGGTCCCAAACAAAGTTATGATCCCAACGACCCAAATGTGCCCAAACGGGTGATCAAGGGTGGCTCTTTTTTATGCAGTGAACAGTATTGCAGCAACTATCGCCCAAGTGCCAGAATGGCGTCCGCCTACGATTCTGGACAGGAACATTTAGGTTTTCGATGTGTGAAGGATCTGGATGTGGGACAGTAAAATACAAGGTTGGAAGTTGGAAATGCGAAATTAGAGGTGGGAAATGATCCGCCTTTCAGCCTGTAATACCCGGTTTTTTCAATCCCCTTAAACTCCGCTAGTTCGCTGCAAATTCCTTCAGTACCCCAACTACATAATCCAATTCTTCCTTGGTGTTATATTTGGAAAAAGAGAATCGCAAGGAAGGTTTCCTTAGTTCATCAGAGGGCAAAATTTCAGACAATACATGAGAACCCATATCGCTTCCGGACTGGCAGGCGCTTCCTTTGGAACATGCAATCCCCTTAAGATCGAGATGGAATAAGAGCATTAACGATTTTTCCTCGCTAAATGGCAAACGCACATTGACCAAGGTATAAGTGCTTTTATCCATAACTCCAGAAAAACCATTGAATTGGGCTTCAGGGATTGCCTGCTTTATTTTTTGGATAAAATATCGCTTCAGTTCGGACACATATGATCGCTCTGCCTCCAAATTATTATACGCCTCCGTAAATGCGGTCTCCAGCCCGATTATATCATGTAAGGGTTCGGTCCCCGCCCTAAATCCCCTTTCTTGAGACCCTCCGACTATAAGTGGCTTTAACCCGGTATTCTTTTTGATATAAGCAAAGCCGACGCCTTTGGGACCATGGAACTTATGCGCAGCAGCCGTCAAAAAATTAACCGGTGTTTTCTGAAGGTCCCAGGGATAATGGCAGATGGATTGAACGGTATCCGAATGTAAAAGAGCCCCGTATTTACTGCACAATCGACAAACCGTGTCAATATCCAATATATTTCCGATCTCATTGTTGACATGCATTAAACTGACCAACTTTAAGGAATCGTCCTGTTGCAACAATTTTTCCAAATGTAATAGACTGGGGTCTCCAAATTCATCCAAATCCACAAAATGGAGAGCAATACCGTACTCATGTACCATTTCCTCGGCAGTATGCAACACCGCATGGTGTTCTATCTTGGAGGTAATCAATGTTTTTACCCCCAAATCCCGAATAGCACTTCTAATTATCATATTATCGGCTTCGGTACCCCCGGAGGTGAAAATTATTTCGGAAGGCTGGGCATTCAAGGTTTTGGCAATCGTTTTTCTGGCTTTCTCAATGGCAGTTTTCGAGGTACGCCCATAACTGTGGACAGAGGAAGGATTTCCATAATATTGCGTCAATGCGTCCTGCATTTTTTCAATGACTTCTTGTCTAATCTGGGTAGTAGCAGCGTTGTCCAAATAAACCTTTCCCATTGTACCTGTAATGTTTTAAATATTTTGCAAAATTAATACTTTCAAAACTGAAAATGATCCAAATGAAGTAATTTAAACCTTTTCCATTACTTGCCCTGCGACCTGTAAAGATGTGTTTACATCCGGCTTTAGTTATTTTTTTATCATAAATTCTTAAGAAGGGCCTAGGATACTGAACCAGAATTGAATTAAATTTGCTTCATGTATAAATTAGCAGTTTTTTCTTTTTTATTCCTTTTGATTTCCTGTGATGATGGGGATTTACAAATTGAGACGATTGATTTCGATAACAGTGCCCTGCAATACTGTGGCACTGCGACAATTCTCACTACCGTTTATTTCAAGATAAACCAAGACGAAACCCTGATCCTGAACCTTCAGAGTGGAATTATTAAAAATGAAGTAACCGATGGCGTTGTAGTGAGCTCGGTGCCGGGACAATCCCAAATCACCTATCGAATCTTTTCAGACAATGTAACCACCAATTATTTTTGTGATGCCATTCCACCGATAACGCCCGTAGTTCTTCAGGAAATCAAGGGAGAAGGAGGTGAAGTACAAGTAACCACCACGACCAAGGATAACATAACCTACACCCATGAGATCAAATTGAAAGATATTTCCTTGGTGGATGACTCTGGCCGTAGGATTACCGATCTCCGCATAAACGACTTCGGCACCTTTACTACCATAATCCCTGGAGGAGGGCTCTAAAGACTATAAGAACAGTTCTAAATGGCTTGAAAATTAATCCGAAAAGGGAACATCAAGGGTTCTGTAAAATATATACCTCGGTCGCTCCCATACCGTACTTTTGGTAGTCCGCATCGTAGAACTTTACATTTTCATAACGCTTAAACAGATAGTTCAGTTCTTCCTTTAACACCCCTTCCCCTACCCCATGAATAAAAACCACCTTTTGGATGCGCTTTCGGATAGCGAACTCCAATTGCCGTTGGGCGGTTTCCAGCTGCAAGTTTAACATATCAAAATTTGTCAATCCCTTACTGGATGATACCAGTTGACCAATATGAAGATCCACTTCCATTTTTGGGGCATATCTTTCCTTTGGCTTTTGGGGCTTGGAACTATTCCTTTTTGGAGACTCCTTATCCGCCTTGACCCGGGCCACTTCCATATTGGATATTTTAAAGGAATCCTTGCTCCTTATCTTTACCAATTCGGAAGGCATGAAATTTAGTGGGAAGCCATCGGTGGTTTCAATGGTAATTTGGTCCCGTGAAGTTTGGACGACCCTCCCGGTAATCGTATCGTCCAAGACCGCGACCTTGTCCCCAATGTCAAAGTTCCTCGTTCCCATTTTCTTCTTCGTTTTGATCCCGATCCATGATCCAAACTTGTGTTGATTTATAAAGACCGAACATCATAAAAATTAAACCGACACTAAGGACGTACTCCTTTTCAAAATAAGATTCACCAACTCCAATAATTAGGGCCCCCAATATGATGAGTAAAAAATAAATGGTTCGTTTTGTTTTCATTCCACAAAATTAATGTTAAATTTCGGTACAGGAATCCGCATTCTATGAAAATATCCCTAGCCATGGTCTTGTATGCTTTAAATAGTTTTATGATTCCTTGCCTGAATAAATCAATCTTTGGGTTGGAATGTCCGGGTTGCGGGATCCAGCGTTCGGTTCTGCTTTTGTTTGATGGGAATTTTGTGGAAGCCTTTAAAATGTACCCCGCAATTTACACCCTGTTCCCCCTGCTGGCCTTTTTGCTATGGGATAATTTTTTTCCCCTGAAGCATGCCAACAGGATCATCATTACGTTGGCCACAATAAGTGTCGCATTAATATTGATCAATTACATCTTAAAGTTCATTTAAAACCGAGTAAACCATTTTAAAATTATGGAACAACAAAAACTACCGAATGTAACCTTAGCCTTGGTTTTGGCCATTCTTTCTTTTTTATGCTGCTGTATTGGGGGATTGCCTGCAGTCCTGTTATCGGGGATTGCCTTTTTCCTCCTGAACAATGACGAGAAGAAATATCGGGAAAATCCGGAAATTTACTCCAATTATAGCCTATTGAAAACGGCCAAGATTATAGCGATAATCGGGTTGATAATGGGCGTGCTATATTTCCTCTATACTTTGTATTCGATCTCCCAAATGGGAGGATGGGACGCCTTAATGGAAAAGTCAAGGGAAATGTCCGAGCAATGGGGCATTGAAGAATAACCAAAAAACCAAAAAATGAACCAACGACCGCTCCCCGGGGCAAGTACCGTATTGACCATGGGTATAATTGCCTTGATTGGCTCCCTAACCTGCTGTGGCCCATTTGCAGCCATTTTCAGTATAATTGGCCTAGTGCAGGCCAAGGAAGCCGAAAAGGTTTATCAAGAGGAACCTGCCGATTATACAGGTTATGAAAACGTAAGAACCGGAAGAATTCTATCGTACATAGGGTTGGCAATTTCCATCATACTTTTGTTGCTCACAATTTTGTATTTTGGGGTAATCGTAGCCCTCATTTCTTCAGGGGGATTTAACTAGCAGAACCTTCCATTAAAATTAAAAGCTCCCGAAAAAACATATTTTTCGGGAGCTTTTGGCTTTAACAATTTTGGTTCGCCGGCTCTAGTTTGCCACTTCACTTATAAATTTAATTCTGTATAGCCGCAGTTCCTCGTCTTCGTAGTCTCCATCAAATTCCTTCTGGGCATCTTCAATATCATCGGTTTTTGCCTCCAAAAAGTATTCATGTATTTCCTCTTGCTGGTCATCATCCAGGATCTCATCGATCCAATAATCCACGTTCAGTTTGGTACCGCTATAGACTATCTGCTCCATTTCTTGTATCAGTTCACTAATACTCAATCCTTTGGCAGCCGCGATATCATCCAAAGGCAATTTTCTATCCACATTTTGGATGATGTACAACTTAAGTCCGGAATTGGCTCCCGTACTCTTTACTACCAAATCGTCGGGTCTAATTATATCGTTCTCCTCCACATAGTCGGCGATCAACTTTAAAAAGGGTTTGCCATATTTTTTGGCCTTCCCATCCCCCACGCCATGGATATTCACCAATTCCTCCGTGGTTATCGGATATTTTAAGGCCATATCCTCTAAAGAGGGGTCTTGAAAGACTACATAGGGAGGTACCTCAAGTTTCTTGGCCTCACTTTTTCTAAGGTCTTTCAATAAGCGCAACAAAGTCTCATCGGCCACTCCGCCCGAAGATTTTGCCGCACTCACAATGGCATCATCATTTTCTTGATTGTATACGTGATCCTTCGTCATCATAAAAGAGGTGGGCTTCTTTAAAAACTCCGCTCCTTTTTTGGTCACGTGCAAGATCCCGTACTGCTCTATTTCCTTCTTGAGGTAACCGGCTACCAATACCTGTCTTATAAGGGCCATCCAGTATCCTTTATCCTTTCCGGCACCGATTCCAAAAAAATCCTTTTCATCCGTCTTATGGGAAGAAATAATGGCATTGACCTTGCCAACCAAGGTTTTTACCACCTCTTTGGATTTGAATTTTTCATGGGTACCTTGTACAACACGTATCAATTTTAAGACATCTTCCTTGGCCTCTTGCTTTTCCTTTGGATTACGTGTATTGTCGTCCATATCGGCACCGGCACCATTAATCTCATCAAAATCCTCTCCAAAATAATGGAGCATAAATTTTCTACGGGACATGGAGGTCTCGGCATAGGCGACCACTTCCTGTAAAAGCGCGTTACCGATTTCCTGTTCGGCAACCGGTTTGCCCGACATAAATTTTTCCAATTTTTCAATATCCTTATAGGAATAGAAAGCAAGGCAATGGCCTTCCCCACCGTCCCTACCGGCACGGCCGGTTTCTTGATAGTAGCTCTCAATACTTTTGGGAATATCATGGTGGATTACAAATCGCACATCGGGCTTATCGATTCCCATTCCAAATGCAATCGTGGCCACTACTACATCCACTTCCTCCATTAGGAACATATCCTGATATCGCGATCGGGTCTTACCATCGAACCCTGCATGATATGGAACTGCACTTACGCCATTTACCTGGAGGACCTGGGCCAATTCTTCAACCTTTTTCCGGCTCAGGCAGTAAATTATTCCCGACTTTCCTGAATTCTGCTTAACAAAACGGATAATATCGGCATCTATATTTTGGGTCTTGGGCCTAACCTCATAATATAGGTTTGGCCGGTTAAAGGAAGCCTTAAATACCGTGGCCCCAGTAATCCCCAAGTTTTTTATCACGTCTTCCTGTACCTTGGGGGTGGCCGTGGCCGTAAGTCCAATTATCGGAATCCCATCTCCCAAACGATTGACGATCGACTTAAGATTTCGGTATTCGGGCCTAAAATCATGTCCCCATTCGGATATACAATGGGCCTCGTCAACGGCCATAAAAGAGATTGGGACCGAATGCAAAAAATCCACATATTCCTCCTTGGTCAAGGACTCCGGGGCGACATAAAGCAGTTTGGTGACACCTTCTTTTATATCTTTTTTTACCTGTTTGATCTCTGTTTTTGTCAATGATGAATTTAGCACATGGGCCACGCCATGTTCGGAAGAAACCCCGCGTATGGCATCGACTTGATTCTTCATTAAGGCTATCAACGGGGAGACAACAATTGCCGTTCCCTCCTGCATAAGTGCAGGGAGCTGATAACAGAGTGACTTTCCACCTCCTGTGGGCATAATTACAAACGCATTTTTTCCTTGTAAAATGCTGGTAATAACATCTTTTTGAAGACCCTTGAACTGGGTAAACCCAAAATATTTTTTTAAAGCGGCATGTAAATCAATCTCATTCAAAGCTATACCGTGTATTACTGTTTTGTTATTATTTTGCCTTTCCAATATCCAAAATTGAAAATATTAAGTTACGGCTTTTTGGACGTTTGGGAAATAAATAATGATATTTTATTTTGGTGGAATTTAAAATATGCTATAAAAGTAAGTTTACGTAATTTTACGAACTTAAAGATAATACATTCCTTTTGGAATGCAATACCTAACGATACAATTACCTTGAGCGACACTAATGCTATACTTGACATAGCGAGACGAACCATAGAAATAGAGGGACGGGCAGTCGACAATTTGATTTCCCAATTGGATGATGATTTTCCAAAAACGATCCACGCCATTTTGGATTCCAAGGGACGGGTAGTTGTTACCGGAGTGGGAAAAAGTGCCATCATAGCCTCAAAAATAGTGGCCACCCTAAACTCCACCGGAACCCCCGCCATTTTTATGCACGCCGCGGATGCCATCCATGGTGATCTTGGCACCATTCAGGAGAATGATGTGGTAATCTGCATTTCCAGGAGCGGAAACACTCCGGAGATCAAAATGTTGGTACCCTTGATTAAGCGGGGAACCAATAAGCTGGTCGGAATGACAGGGAACAAGGATTCCTTTCTCGCCGTTCAATCCGATTACGTGCTGAACACCTATGTGGAAAAGGAAGCCTGCCCCAATAATCTGGCACCTACTACAAGTACAACTGCCCAGTTGGTGTTGGGCGACGCACTCGCCATTTGCCTTTTGGAACTCCGAGGGTTTAGCAGTAAGGATTTCGCTAAGTTCCATCCCGGGGGAGCACTGGGGAAAAGACTATACCTGCGCGTAACCGATATCGTTCAAAACAATCAAAAACCAGTAGTACACATAGATACCGATGTTCGGCAGGTAATTGTCGAAATATCGGAGAAAATGCTAGGGGTCACGGCTGTTCTGGACCATGATAAACTAGTGGGGATAATTACGGATGGGGACATACGCAGAATGCTCTATAAATATGACAACATTATTGGGCTGACGGCACGGGATATCATGACTTCAAATCCTAAAACAATAGGGGCCGATGTCCTGGCCATAAAGGCTATGGAAATTATGCAGGATAATGGCATTTCCCAACTATTGGCCATGGAAAAAGAAAATTACATTGGTGTGGTACACCTACACAACCTAATAAAAGAAGGTATTATATAATGAAAAAAAAACAGGATCACAATGAAATGTCCTTTCTGGACCATTTGGAGGAATTGAGATGGCATTTGATACGTTCTACCGCTGCCATACTTATCATCGCCTGCGTTGCCTTTCTCTTTAGGGGCTTTATTTTTGACACGATTATTTTTGGGCCAAAGCACATGAGCTTTCCCACCTATAAATTTTTCTGTAAACTCGCGACCTACATAAACATAGATTCCGATTTCTGTGCGGACGAACTCCCTTTTATAATACAGAGCCGAACCATGGCCGGACAGTTTTCCGCCCATATATGGACCTCCATATGGGCAGGTTTCATAATAGCCTTCCCCTATGTAATCTACGAGTTTTGGAAGTTTATAAGTCCCGGTCTGTACGAGAAGGAACGTAAGAATTCCAGGGGGTTTATCCTAGTAGCATCCTTCTTGTTTTTCTTGGGGGTACTTTTTGGCTACTACGTGGTGGCCCCACTCTCCATAAATTTTTTGGGAACCTATCAAGTGAGTGCGGAAGTCCAAAACCAATTTGATATCACCTCATATATTTCAACCCTCCGTTCTGCGGTCATAGCCTCTGGATTGGTCTTTGAACTGCCCATAATCATCTTCTTTTTGACCAAAATTGGGCTGGTAACCCCAACAATTTTAAAAAAATATAGAAAAATGGCCTTGGTAGTGGTTCTAGTGGTATCGGCCATTATTACCCCGCCAGATATTGCTAGCCAGGTGGTCGTATCCATCCCGATCCTGATCCTTTACCAAGCCAGTATATACATTTCCGCCTATGTTCTCCGTCAGGAAGCCAAGAAGGAAATGAAAGCAAAGAAAGGATTGGTGAAGAAAGAATAGGGTTAATGGACCAAAAAGTTAAGACAAAAGTTTATTGGTTTATGGGTTTTAGAAATTTAGTTTTTTCAGAGTAATCATTAAGAAGAATCAAGAACCAAGACAAAAAAATAGGGAATAAATTATAGAATATAGACCTTTGGCAGTTGGCAGTTGCAAAAGAAACCATCGGTGATGGTACTGCTTAGGTCATAAAAACACAAACAATATTAAATCCGAACAATCCCGTAAGGTTTGTTTGGGTTCAAGATAAAATACTTAGTTTTAAGCATCCAAAAATGAAGCTCAGGGCAGAAAACATAATGAAGTCTTACCGAGGTCGGCAGGTAGTCAGGGGGATTTCCCTTGAGGTAAACCGCGGCGAAATAGTGGGACTTCTAGGGCCGAACGGCGCAGGAAAAACAACCTCCTTTTATATGATTGTGGGGCTCATTAAACCCAACGGAGGGGCCATTTATTTGGACGATATGGAAATTACCAATTTCCCAATGTACAAAAGGGCCCAAAATGGAATTGGCTATCTAGCCCAGGAAGCCTCTGTTTTCAGGAAGCTGAGCATCGAAAAAAACATTTTGAGCGTTCTACAACTCACCAAGCTTACCAAAAAGGAACAGGAGATGAAGATGGAATCGCTTATTGATGAGTTTGGATTGGGACATATCCGTAAAAACAGGGGAGACCTTCTTTCAGGAGGGGAGCGCAGACGGACCGAGATTGCACGGGCACTGGCAACCGACCCCAAGTTTATACTTTTGGACGAGCCATTTGCAGGTGTGGATCCCGTTGCTGTTGAGGATATACAACGTATCGTAGCCCAGTTAAAAAACAAGAACATCGGTATCCTGATCACCGATCACAACGTACAAGAAACCCTGGCCATTACGGAACGTTCCTACCTTATGTTCGAAGGCGGAATCCTTAAGTCGGGCATACCGGAAGATCTGGCCGCCGACGAAATGGTACGAAAAGTATATTTGGGCCAGAACTTTGAACTTCGCAAAAAGAAGCTCGACTTTTAATCCTGTGATACGGTTGCATGGCAATCCAAATAACCCACTGGCCATTTCAGTTTGCTATTACACCTCAAATGTGGGATTTTGTACCCAAAAATAAAAAAGCGACTTTATAGGTCGCTTTGCTTATTCCCTCGTTTGTATGGATTAGTGTAGGTCCGATTTCAGAAGTTCTGGAAACTTTTTTTTGAAACTTTCCAATCTCGGAACGGAAACATTTTGTATATATGGGTTATCGGGATGATGCTTTTCATAATCCTGATGATAATCCTCTGCTTTATAAAAGTGGTTGAATTTGACCACTTGGGTGACTATAGGTTTGTTATATACTTTCTCCGCTTCCAACTTGGCAATATAATTCTCTATAGTCTCCTTTTCGGAATCATTTTTGTAAAAGGCAATGGACCGATACTGTGCCCCATGATCTGGTCCTTGGTAGTTTAAGGCGGTAGGGTCCATGGAGCCAAAAAATACAGCTACCAAGGTTTCGTAGGAGACCTCTTTGGGGTCATAAAAAACTTCGACGGATTCCGCATGATGGGTCAATCCGCGCCCCACCTCTTCGTAAGTTGGGTTTTTCTCCGTACCGCCGGAGTAGCCGGAAATAACTTCCTTCACCCCTTTTACACTTTCAAAAATAGCTTCCACACACCAAAAACATCCAGAGGCAAAATAGGCTGTTTCATATTTTCCATCGATCTGGGCCTCTGTCTTTGTTGCCTTTAAGATGGCCTTTTCGCTTTTACCCTTAGATTGGCAGCTGCTGGAAACCAGCACTATACAGGATAAAAGAAGAAATTCTAAATGTCGCATATGTTATTGATTTTTTAATTAGTAGCTCCTGTCCATTAATACTTACGAAAATTAGAACAAAAAAGTTCAATTAAACGGAACGCCATGAACTCCCATTATGTCGAAAAATAATGCCCTTTAACGAGGCTTTACAATTCATACCAAATTATGGCGTTACAACCACAACCGATCCCAAGTCGTGAAATCAGTTCTGACATATTTTTTACATTTTACAGAAAAAATGGGTTCATAGCTGCAGATTTCAGAAAATAACCTACTATGAAAGACTATGCCATCCTAGTTTTTGTCCTTTTTTTAGGCCACTGTGCAACCGCACAAAATCCACTTAAAATTAAGGAATCTACCGAACTTGGGTTCCAAAACAACTCCTATCAAACCAATAAAAGCCTAGCGTGGAAATCTGTGAAAATTTCAAAACAGGACGGGAAAGATTGGGTGCGACTGTATAAGTATAAAAATTCCAGAATTAAGAAAGCACTCTCCTTTACAACGCCGCGAAACAAGGCCAAACTGACTTAAAACCTGTATCTGCTACACCAAGGAAGGAAACGTTTTGCCCACCTCCTTAAAAACAAGCACATAATGGGTTCCCTTTTTTGTAGAATCCCTACTTATTGAGCCTTGGAGCTGTCTAGCTAAATTATTGATCAATTTCAACCCAAGGGATTTGGTGTTCTTAAAATTTATGCCTTCTGGAAATCCTACCCCATTGTCCCCGATATTCAATACGAAATTATCATTTTGCCCTTTGGCCAAGGCAATGTTGATTTCGCCCTCCTCCTCTTCCTTAAATCCGTATTTCAACGCATTTGTAATGGCTTCGTTGATCAATAGCCCCAAAGGTATTGCCGTATCGATCCCCAATTTTATATCTGGCACATCTATGTTCAACTTTATATGGTTGTCCGCTCCCTTTACGGATCGCACCAAATACTCGCTCAGTTCCCAAACATAGGGCTTGTAGTCAATTTTGGACAGGTCTTCGCGCATGTATAGCATTTCGTGGACCATGGCCATGGATATCACCCGGTTTTGGCTGCTTTTAATCAAGCTTTTAACATTATCATCCTCGATATTCCTGCACTGCAGACTCAATAAACTGGACACGGTCTGGAGGTTGTTTTTTACCCGGTGATGTATTTCCTTTAACAAGGTCTCCTTTTCATTAATACGCTGTTCTATCTCCCTTTTGGATTTGTATAGCTTGTGATGGGCCGTTAGCAAAATTTTACCAAAAACCCCTCCCAATAGATAAACTGAAAACAGGACGCTGAGTAGGCCAAATAGATTCCTGGATTCCTCGGGCACCACATTTATGACAAATTCGGTGTCATCAATACTTGCAAAATATATTAGGATGATGATGGACAAGTTCAGGTACAGGTATACCTTGCCATATCTTTGGGTAGATGCATAGCCAGCAAAAACAATGAGCGCCAGCACAAAAATAAACGGGCTATTGATTCCCCCACTGTAAAGGGTTACAGTCACCGCCCCAATTAGGGCCAAAATAGAGGTAACGTTATAAGTGACTATGATATCCCTATGCCACTTGTACAAAATGGTGTTTAATAGGTTTAAAAGACCAAATGCCAAAAACACGTATGGAATGATCTTTTCTATATGCAGCCAAAAAAGACAGATTGGACAAAACAGGAGCATCAGCGCAGAGGAAAAATAATTTACGCGTAGGGTCAAATGAATTTTATCCTTTAATCTATGTAGGTCTTTGGTCGGTTTTTTCATCTTGGTGTCAATTAATCCATTAGCAGGCATCCCTCAAGTTGAAAGAATTTACATCCAATATACGGATAATACATAAATCTAGATATGTTTCTATTTAAAATCAAAAACGACGACCAAATAAGATCGTCGTTTCTGATTGTGCTTTATTGCAATTATGGACTAGCCGGCCTATTGCGCCTGTACATTATGCTTGTGAAAAGCATCTATTGCCCGGGATAGAAAGTTCAAAACCGTTATCGGAATTTGTAGGGGACACGATATACTAATCCTCCGTCAAAACCCAATCCCCTTTGCCAATAAGGGGTTCGGCCTGCTTGTACTTCATGCTTTTGCTTTCTCCAGACAGTACATTTTTAATGGTCACCTTCTCGTTTCTTCCAATTTTAGGGTGTTCCCTTACGATGGTTTCCGTTACTTGGGGTCGCCCTCCCTGATTTTGACCCACAGCCCTGCTCTGGGCCGCCATTTCATCGCTATTGGGGATTTCTTCCTTGCTGGTCTGCAAATTTTCCTTGGGACGGCGTACGTTTCTTGCCTCCTGGATGTTATCCGTATTCCCGGAGGGAAGTTCACCCTTGAACAAAAAGGAGACTACTTCCTTGTTAACCTTGTCGATCATTTCCTTGAAAAGTTCAAAGGCCTCAAACTTATAAATCAACAACGGATCCTTCTGCTCGTGAACGGCTAGCTGAACGGACTGTTTTAGTTCGTCCATTTTTCGCAGATGTGTTTTCCATGCATCGTCAATGATGGCCAAGGTAATATTCTTCTCAAAATCGGTAACCAATTGCTTTCCGTCGCTTTCGTAGGCATCCTTGAGATTGGTTACCACGTTCAACGTTTTGGCCCCATCGGTAAAGGGTACTACAATACGTTCAAATTTATTGGTGTTGTCCTCATATACCTGTTTAATAACCCGAAATGCCGTTGAGGCACTGCGGTCCATTTTTTCCCGATAGTGCTCGTAAACCGCTTTATAGGTTTTACCGGCAATCTCCGGACCTGCCATTCTCCCAAAATCATTCTCAGAAATAGGGGATGTAATGGAGAAGTATTTAATCAGTTCAAATTCGAAGTTCTTATAATCGTTCGCTCCCTTGTTGGTATCCGCAATGATTTCGCAGGTATCGTATATCATATTGGCGATATCCACTTTAAGTCGATCCCCTTCCAAGGCATGTCGTCTTCTTTTATAGACAACCTCTCTTTGGGCGTTCATTACATCATCGTACTCCAACAAACGCTTACGAATACCAAAGTTGTTTTCCTCTACCTTCTTCTGCGCCCTTTCTATGGATTTGGTCATCATGGAATGTTGGATTACCTCCCCATCTTCCAGACCCATTTTATCCATCATTTTGGCCACTCGGTCCGAACCGAACAATCGCATTAGGTTATCCTCCAATGACACATAAAACTGGGAGCTTCCTGGATCTCCTTGACGGCCGGAACGACCTCTTAATTGACGGTCGACCCTTCTGGAGTCATGGCGCTCCGTACCAATTATTGCCAATCCACCGGCCTTTTTTACCTCTTCGGAAAGTTTAATATCCGTTCCCCTACCGGCCATGTTGGTGGCGATGGTCACAATTCCCGATTTCCCTGCTTCCGCTACGATATCGGCCTCCTTCTTGTGCAATTTGGCGTTTAGGACATTGTGGTCAACTTTTCGGATGGTCAACATTCGGGAAAGCAATTCGGAAATTTCAACCGAGGTCGTACCGATCAAAACCGGCCTTCCAGCCTGGGATAATTTGGTAACCTCCTCTATGATGGCGTTGTATTTCTCCCGTTTGGTCTTATAGATCAAATCGTTCCTATCATCCCTGGTTATCGGCCTATTGGTAGGGATTTCCATCACGTCCAATTTATAGATTTCCAAGAATTCACCAGCTTCGGTTATGGCGGTACCCGTCATCCCGGCCAGCTTTTTATACATTCTAAAATAATTCTGTAAGGTAACCGTGGCAAAAGTTTGGGTAGCTGCCTCGATCTTTACGTTTTCCTTGGCCTCAATGGCTTGGTGGAGTCCGTCCGAATACCTTCGGCCATCCATGATACGACCGGTCTGCTCGTCCACGATCATCACCTTGTTTTCCATGACCACGTATTCTACATCCTTTTCAAAAAGGGTATAGGCTTTGAACAATTGGTTAAGGGTATGGATGCGTTCGCTCTTTACCCCAAAATCCTTAAAAAGTTCTTCCTTAAGTTTGGCCTCTTCTTCCAGATCCAGGTTCTGGCTCTCTATTTTTGCAATTTCCCCACCAATATCGGGCATGACAAAGAAATCCTTATCCCCTTCACCAGAAATATAATCGACCCCTTTATCCGTAAGGTCGATCTGATTGTTTTTTTCATCGATAACAAACAAGAGGTCTTCATCTACCTTCGGCATCTCCCGATTGTTGTCCTGCATGTAGAAATTTTCGGTTTTTTGAAGGAGCTGTTTCATGCCCTCCTCACTCAAAAACTTAATAAGTGCCTTGTTCTTTGGTAGACCACGATGTACTCTAAGCAAAAGGAATCCGCCTTCCTTGGTATTGCCCTCAGCGATCAGTTTCTTGGCCTCGGCAAGCACGCCCGTAAGATGTTGGCGCTGCTTGTTCACGATATCGGCAACCTTTGGCTTTAGCTCGTTAAATTCATGTCGGTCACCCTCAGGCACAGGTCCCGAGATGATCAAAGGGGTACGGGCATCATCCACCAGAACGGAATCCACCTCATCGACTATGGCAAAGTTATGGGGCCGCTGAACCAGGTCTCCAGGGGTATGTGCCATATTGTCCCTTAGATAGTCAAAGCCAAATTCGTTATTGGTACCATAGGTAATATCGGCATTGTACGCCGCCCTTCTGCCATCGGAATTGGGTTGATGGGAATCTATACAATCTACCGATAATCCGTGAAATTCAAATATTGGTGCCATCCAGGCGCTATCCCTTTTTGCGAGATAATTGTTTACGGTCACCAAATGCACCCCGTTACCGGTCAAGGCATTGAGGTAAAGTGGCAAGGTAGCCACGAGGGTCTTACCTTCTCCAGTTTGCATCTCCGCGATCTTCCCTTGGTGCATGGCGATCCCTCCTATCAGCTGTACATCGTAGTGGATCATATCCCAGGTCACTTCCTTGCCGGCCGCATCCCAAGAGTTGTTCCATATCGCCTTATCGGCATCCAAGGAAACATAATCCCTAATACCCGAAATCTTCCTGTCAAATTCAGAGGCGGTAACCGTAAGCGTCTTATTGTGAACAAACCTTTTTGCCGTTTCCTTGACAACTGCAAAGGCTTCCGGAAGAATTTCGTTCAAACTCTTTTCCATTCCCTTATAAGCCTCATCCTGAAGTTTGTCTATCTCCGCATAAATATCCTCGTTCCTATCGATATCGGCAGATGCCTTTGCCTCATTTTTAAGCAACTCTATTTTATCAAATATCGCCTTGCCATCTTCCTTTATTTTTGCTTTAAACGCGGAAGTCCTGCTCCTTAGCGCATCATTGTCAATTCCTTCCAATTCCTTTTCGAAGGAATGTATCTGATTGATAATCGGCTGTAGCTCCTTTACGTCCTTCTTGGACTTATCCCCTACAAATACCTTAATTACCGAATTTAAAAAATCCATATTTATATTTTATTTTAATCGAATCGTTACTGTTGAAATGTCGTAGTCCACCTATTCCAATCCGCTATTTGTTGAAGTTTCAGAACTCCCCATAAATGTTAAAATTCCGTGCGAAATCAACCTTTGTATTCAGATTTTTTGGTTAAATCCGCAAACCTAAGATGAGTTCCAAATGTGTATTTCCTCTTGTCAGGGTACCAATTCCGCAAGGGCAAAATTACGTAAAAAAAAAGCCTCAGATGAGACTTTTTTGTTGTAATTCCGTTAATATTCTTAATATTCGTCCTCGTTCCAGAGGTAATCTTCTTCGGTTGGATAGTCTGGCCAAATCTCTTCTATAGATTCATAGATTTCTTCGCCTTCCTCTTCCATGGATTGAAGGTTCTCCACTACTTCTAGCGGGGCACCTGTTCTGATTGCGTAGTCAATCAACTCGTCTTTAGTAGCGGGCCAAGGTGCATCGCTTAAATATGAAGCTAATTCTAATGTCCAATACATCGTGATGAATTTATTTTAATTTTTTGCAAAAGTAATTTTTTAACCCAAATAGTCAAGTAAATATGGAATTAATTAGACTTATTTATTAACAATTTTTTGCGCTGGTTAATTGATAACGAAAAAACATTGGAAATATTAGTCCTTTTTTTCAGGTATCCAATTAATTTCTTCTGCCTTTAAATCTTTTGTCAACTTTCGTGCCAATACAAAAAGATAGTCGGAGAGTCGGTTAACATATGACAGAATGGAGGGGTCAAATGGTTCTTTTTCATAAAGGTTTGAAGCCAGACGTTCCGCCCTACGGCAAACGGTACGGGCAATATGACAGTATGACACGGTGGGGTGGCCGCCAGGAAGTACAAAATGCGTAATCGGGGGGAGTTCTTCGTTCATTTGATCCATTTCCCTTTCCAAAATCGCAATATGGCCCTCATCTACTTTCTTGATTTGCAAACGCTCCTTGCCACTTTTCAAAACGGCTTTTTTTGGATCTGTGGCCAATTCCGACCCGATGGTAAACAATTTATCCTGAATTGAAACCAATACTTGTTTCGAATGCCGATCAATATCCTGGTCCCGAATTAGGCCCAGCCAAGAATTGAGCTCATCTATTGTACCATATGCATCTATTCGGATGTTGTGCTTGGCCACGCGGGTACCCCCGAACAAGGCCGTTGTACCCTTATCCCCTGTTTTGGTATAAATCTTCATACTCTTTTTTTGATTTTATTCCCGCAAAGACGGAAATTCGTTCATTTTCCACCTAAAATGGTTTACGGTAAAACACAATACCCACGGCCATTGCCTACTATGCCCTGATACTAATTTACTCCTTGTCCATAAACTTTCAGGCTTTTTTCCCTCTCTTTCTTTTTCTGATGTTGATCAGATTGAAAACGAAAACGAAAACCAGTACCACTAAAACTATGTAAATCTTGTAATCCATGGTTGAATATATGAACGCGGCTTGAGTTCAATATAAGAAATCAAATCCGGATTTTAAAATGTTCTTTGGCCTGTTCTGCCCTAAAAAACAACACCCCACAACAAAATAGGTCGATCGTAACCCTAATTTCCCCAGAATGCATTAGAACTTCCCACAGGGTTTCCACCTCCTTATTTTCATGGATCCCGTTGATCAGTACTGCGGTATCATTATGGATTTCCTTGTTTCCCTCTATATAGGTCGATATATTTCCAGCATTTAACTTATCTATATAAATAAGATCATAGGGGGGCGTATCCAACCTTATGGATGGATACATTTTCAAAACGGCATTTTGGAACTCCGAACCCATCCCAACAAAACATACATTTTTATACCCAAAAAATCCGATACTTTTAAAGAGTACATCCTTTACCGTCGAATCCTTGGAAAGTTGTTTTGCATATAGGCATTTTGTAACATAACCATACACAAATGGGGAGTGTACCCCGTGCTGATTGGTCGATGACCAAAGGAATTTTAGGTACGGAATTATACGATGCATTTACTTTTTGATATTGCAATTGGACGGGAACCGGATAAGGATTTGAAAAATCACCACGTAATTCCCCAACCCTCACAAAGGAATGGAGAATTTTGCAAATGAAAAATACGACTTCACAGCTACCCTTGTGTTAGGGAAGCTAGATGGAAATTTTGTCAGAAAGCTCAAACCAACGTTCGGTTTTCGTTTCAATGCTTGCCAAAAGCTCCTTGAGCTCAAGGGAGAGCTTATTGATCTGATCACCGGAAAGCGTAGTATCGGCAAACCTATGTTGCAATTCCTCCTTTTTTCTTTCCAATTTCTTTATTTCACTTTCCAATTTATTGTACTCCTTTTGCTCCATAAAGGACAGTTTCACCCCCTTGTCCTCGGTCTTCCAGGAATTTTTGGTCCCCTTGTTATCCGTGTTTTGCTGTTTTTCCAAACGTGCCTCCTCTACATTACTGTCTTCATAGGTTCTAAAATCGGAATAGTTGCCTGGAAAATCCTCGATCTCGGCATTACCACGAAAAACAAAAATATGATCTACGATCTTATCCATAAAATAACGATCGTGGGAAACCACTAGAAGACAGCCCGGAAAATCCAGAAGGAATTCCTCCAACACATTCAAGGTCACTATATCCAAATCGTTGGTAGGCTCATCCAGGATAAGAAAATTGGGATTCTGTATTAAAACGGTACAGAGATACAATCGCTTGCGCTCCCCTCCGCTCAATTTTTCAACAAAATCGTACTGTTTCTTTCGATCGAACAAAAAACGCTCCAACAACTGTTGGGCCGATATTTGCTTGCCTTTCATCAAGGGAATATAATCCCCGAACTCCCGGATAACATCGATTACCTTTTGACCCGGTTTTATTTGGATTCCAGATTGGGTATAGTAACCAAACTTAATGGTATCCCCAACCACTACCTTACCGGAATCTGGTTGGTCCCTTCCGGTTAGAATATTTAGAAATGTTGATTTTCCGGTACCGTTCTTGCCGATAATCCCAATGCGTTCCCCCCTCAAAAAATTGTATTCAAACTTATTGAGAATAGGTTTTCCCGGATAGGATTTGGATATCTTATGGAGTTCCACCACCTTGCTCCCCATCCGTTCCATATTGATTTCCAATTGTATTTCGTGGGTGGCCCTTCGTTGACTGGCCTTCTCTTTGATGGCGGTAAAATCATCGATCCTCGATTTAGATTTCGTCGTCCTCGCCTTGGGCTGCCGCCGCATCCAATTCAGTTCCTTTTTAAACAAGATCTGCGATTTATGCTGCTCCACGGACTCCTGTTCCAAACGGGCCTCCTTCTTTTCCAAATAGTAGGAATAGTTGCCCTTGTAGGAATAGAGTTGGCCATTGTCCAATTCAACGATTTCGTTGCAAACCCGTTCCAGAAAATAGCGGTCATGCGTCACCATGAACAAAGTAATGTTCTCCTTGGCAAAATACTGCTCCAACCACTCTATCATTTCCAGATCCAAATGGTTGGTAGGTTCGTCCAAAATCAAAAGATCTGGTTTATTGATAAGTGCGTTCGCAAGCGCCAATCGCTTCTTTTGACCACCGGACATCAATCCGATCTTCATATGGATATCCTCCAACTTCAGCTTAAACAATATTTGTTTATACTGGGTCTCAAAATCCCACGCTTGATGGCGTTCCATGGCCTCGAACGCCTTTTGATACGCGTTCTCATCCTCGGAATTCTCCAAAGCCCTTTCATAGCGGCCAATAACTTGAAGGATCTCATTGTCCGATGCAAAAATGGTCTCCTCTATCGTTAAATTAGGATCTAGTTCCGGTTCCTGCTCCAGATAGGAAACGCGGATTCCCTTGCGGTAATTAACCTGCCCGGTATCGGGAGTATCCAGCCCGGCCATAATATTAAGAATGGAGGTCTTGCCCGTACCGTTTTTGGCGATAAGCGCAATCTTTTGGTCCTTGTTGACGCCAAAAGAGAGTTCTGAAAAAAGAACCAGTTCGCCAAAAGATTTAGCTATATTTTCTACCGTAAGAAGATTCATGTATGGTGTTTATGGGTTTATTGTTCGGGGTTCTGGGTTCGGGGTCGATTCTTGTTTCCTTTCTGATAAATCTTGCCCTACTGCCTACTTCACCTGACTACTTTTTTGGTTTCAGGTTTCAGGTTTCAAGCTTTTGGTTCGATTCATTTTTGTACCCAACAGGAAACTAGAATCAATAGAAACCAGAAACAAACCGCTTACCGATCATTTGTTTGTGCACTAAAATATTCTAAAAGATAAACATATCGCATGGCAAGCATGATCAACAAGGGAATTATCAAGATTGAAAATATCTGTACCTTAAAAATCCAAAGGACAGCAGTTATCAATAAAAATGCCAAAAGCGCCCATAAATAATAACGCAACCAATGGGGAGGTACCTTCTTTCCGTACATATAAAACGCAGCTACCAAATTCAGTGGAAAAGCCCATAGGATATTAAAATTATTGCCCGTGGACGAATGGTCCGTAAAAAACCATAAAAAGAAAATCAAAAGCCCGGCCAACCCTGTCGTCAAAAACAGAAAAAAGTCCGTTCTCCGGCTAAGACCTTTGTTCTTATAATCCAAATAGGTCCGAACAAGCACGAAAACAAACAGCAGTAAAATCCAGAACAAGGGAGTCGCCAAAAAAATGGAACCCGTGTTCATGGGCTTGGAATCCAATAGGAGAACTTCCTTTTGAACCAGTGGTTTGTTATCCAAATAACTGTTGTTCAACTGTTTCAACACATAATTTGGCAGAAAGTTATGCTGATAGGGTGTTGCCTTTCTATCGATTACCGACCCCAATGCCAGATCGATCCCAAAACTTGACCAGGAATTGGTGACCAGATTTTGGTGGATCAATTCCCTAAACGTATATCGGTCCTTTAAGTGGTCTTCCTTAAAGACTAAATGATCGCCAAAAACACATTTTAAGATCCATGGAATTTTGGTAGCACAGTTTTCGAACAAAAAATCATAGGTGTAATCCCGGTTTTCAGGCAAGTAATTTGTTTCCAAATACCGGAACAAATCATTTATTTCTTTGGGGGTTAAATCCAGGACCTGCTCTTTTACCCATCTATTCTGCATTTCGTATTCAAATAGAAAGTCGTCAAAATGGGACCTGCTTAGGCTGTACAGCAGTTTTCCCCGAGCAAAATCGACATAAAAGAGGGGTGGATTAAAGTCGAAAGTACCATAGTTATATACCACATCTATCCCTAGCGCCGGATCATGGACCCTAAACGCACTATGTCCAAAAGTCGTATACAGGTCCTCCCCCGCTCCGCAAGTCAACACGCTTATTTGTGATTGTGCCGTTAATTCGGGGATTTGGGAAAAGCCCCATTGGGACAACATTAGAAGTACAAGTAAAATATATTTTTTAATCGGCATATAATTGGAATGCGTATGTGCTTGCAAGGGACAAATATCCAAATAAATAATGATTCATGGGTTTACACACTCCCGCTTTCACTAAAAATTGTATTATTTTTACCTAAATCTGCCATCAATGAAACCGACATGTTTAAAATAATCCATAAATTAATATGGGAATGATTGTTTTTAAACATCAAAGGTTACACCCGCCAGAATGACTTTGTCGGGCTGGTGAGACATCTGAAAAGCAATAAACACAAGCACATGAAAAAGCATATCCCAAACCTAATCACCCTTTTGAACGTATTTTGCGGCTGTGTGGCATCGGTTTTTGCGGTGTTAAACCAATTGGAACTTGCCGCCCTTTTCGTTTTTTTGGGTATAATCTTCGATTTCTTGGACGGACTGGCCGCTCGCGCCCTAAATGTTCAGAGTGCGTTGGGCCTTCAATTGGATTCCTTGGCCGATGTAATTACCAGTGGCCTAGTGCCCGGCATCGTTATGTTTCAGTTGATGGGCATGTCCCTCGCAGGAGGTTGGAATATGGAGTTCGGAAAAATCCCAGGACATATGGAATCTAGTTCCATGGTAGAACTTTTCCCCTTCCTTGGCTTTCTGATCACCTTGGCATCGGCTTATAGATTGGCCAAATTCAATTTGGACGAGAACCAAACCGCTTCGTTTATCGGCCTTCCTACCCCTGCCAATACCTTATTGATCCTTTCGCTTCCCATGATCCTATTTTACCACAACAACGACATACTCAACAGTATTATCCTAAACCCTTGGTTTCTAACGGGACTGACCTTCCTTAGTGCCTATCTATTAAATTCCAACCTGGAACTCTTTGCCCTAAAATTTAAAAATTGGAGCTTTCAGGACAATGCCCTTCGCTATACGTTTCTTATAGTAAGCCTTATTCTCCTGACAACGATTCGGTTCTTGGCCGTACCCGTGATCATCGCTTTTTATATTCTGAGCTCCATTATGAATGGGATGTATGTAAACAAAGAGGTTGACTAAAATAGCGCTATTGATAAGACTGTTCGTCATTGAATGATGACAGATAATTAAAATAACTTCAGTAAAATGTCGGGTATATTTGAACTTATAGGAACAGGCAATTACAACCTTTTATCCGAAAGATTAAGCGAAAATCCCGCTCTATCGAAATCTAAAAACGAACAGGGTATCTCACCCCTGCAATTTGCGGCCTATTGCAGAAATAAACAGGCAATTGCCATTATTAAGCCGTACCTGGATAGAATTGACATTTATGAGGCCTCAAGTTTAGGGGATATGGAAAATGTGGTTCACTTATTAGAAAAGGATCTCTCCCTAATAAACGCATTCTCAATTGATGGTTTTACGCCATTGGGACTTGCCTCTTTTTTTGGACATTTGGAACTGGTAAAAATATTGATAGAAAAAGGGGCTGATCCAAACCTCGCCTCAAAAAACGAGTTTAAGGTAACCCCGTTACATTCTGCATGTGCGATCTCAAATTATGGGATAGCCGAATTACTTATAGAAAATGGAGCCGACGTTAATGCAAAACAAATGCAAGGTATAACACCCTTGCATTCAGCCGCCCACAACGGACAGTCAAAGCTCGCCAAACTGCTTATAAACAGTGGTGCTGGTATTAATTCGGAAACGGATAAGGGACAAACACCTTTGTCTATGGCGGAAGAAAAAAAATTTAAGGAAACTAGCGAACTTTTAAAGAAAAACGGGGGGCGTTAACAAAGGATAGGACCAGCCAACCGTAATTTTTATCATCCTGTTACCCACTGGTGATGGAGACAAGTTATTCCACCAACTGCATATTGCAAGTAAGGCAAATATTGTTCTTACCATTCTACTATCGCAAATCCGTTTGAACGGGTCAAAAAAGTTCTAAAAAAATCAACCCTTCAACCCAACTCGGCCCAAACTCTTTCGATCAAGGCCTTAGTTGCCCGTATACCTGCGGGTTCCTCCATATTATCCCCCTCGAATTCAATTCCAATATGGCCATCAAACCCCGAATCCTTTACGATTTTCAGCATTTTTTTGTAATCGATAACAGTCTCGTTTCCCTCAGGGTCAAATGCATAGGATTTGGCGCTAACCCCTTTAGCAAAAGGCAAAAATTCGGAAACACCTTCGTATCTATCATATAAATCGGTGC
>SWCD01013368.1_pt2 | contig 29152 bp, 21 predicted proteins | sample 4693011 | NCBI WGS metagenome assembly SWCD01 (sample SAMN10267278, study PRJNA491770) | bioreactor metagenome | isolation source: DHS bioreactor inoculated with marine | place: Japan: Omine Ridge, Nankai Trough | reverse complement strand
CCAGCCCCCCGGTGACCATCGCCTCCTGCAGGAACCGGTCGGTCAGCGTCCGGTAGGAACCGGAGCCCGGCGTGCCCTCCGGTGGGGGAGAAAGCTCGAGCGGCCCGGCGGCGGGATCGGCGGAGCCGTCCACGCGATCCGGCCGGACGATCTTCAGGGCCACCTGCCTGTTCAGCTCGGTGTCGAGGGCCAGGTAGACGACCCCCATGCCGCCCTGGCCGATGGGTGTGAACTCCCGGTAACGGTCGTCATCGACGATGCGAAGGGGAGGGGGTTCCATCCGGGTGAATCTACCTGTCGGGTGGGGCGGTCACAATTCCGACTTACCGTGCCGGGCCTTTTTGGTCGGAATTCGAGCGGCTGGGCCGCGGCCGGGACGGAGCCCGGCCCTCCGATGGGGTGTCGGTGCGCCTTGCGCTTCGGAGGGCGCCGCTTCCATGAGAAGGCCTGTCACGTCAAGAGCTGATTCTCGATAGGCCTTTTCCTGCCACCTTGGTGGCCTTGTGCTGTTCTTCTTGATCGTAGCCGCCGCGGATCATCCCCCCGACCATGCTTCCATTCGCACTCTGATGGGCTCTTCAATTGGCCCGGTGCAGGTTGGTGTCCGGATGAGCTGGGCGCTGGCATCTCCGTCGCGGCCTCTCCGCCTTGCGGCTTCGGGTGAAGCGGCGCCTCGCAGTCGCCCAGGACTCGATCCGGGGTGAGATCCATCGTTTGCGGTTCCCTTTCAGACTTCCGTTTTTCGCTACCGTCTTTCCGGTCCGGACTCTTTCAGCATGCTGCAGACTTCAGTTCGCCGGGACCGCTGTTCCTCAGCGGCTCGTACACCTCTCCGGTCCGCCACAGCGCCAGCAACAGCACCGACACCTTCCGAGCCACCGCCACGATGGCCCGTTTCTTCGCCGCCTTGCCCCCTCGGGCCGCCAGGCCCAGCCCCCATCGTCGGAGGTCCGAGTCCTGGCCGAAGGGACCCAGGATGTAGTGCGCGGACTGCACCAGCAGCCGGCGAACGAAGGGATCTCCCTGCTTGCTGATCCCCAGCTCCTTGTCGCTGGAGCCGGACTGATCCCGTCGGGTGGTCAGCCCCAGGTAAGCTCCCGCGGCCCGGTTCTTGCCAAATTTCAGCAGGTCCTCGAGGGTCAGTCTGAAGGCCAGGGCGGTCAGCATGCCCACCCCGTTGACCTGCATCAGCAGCACCGTCTCCGGGTATTTCTCCCGGCCCAGCTGCTCGATCTGCTGGTCATAGCCCCGGATGGTCAGGGAGATGCTCTCGACGATGTCCACCGCCGGACCGAGGAACGAAAGCAACTTCGGGGGCAGATCCTCACGCGCTTTCTGATGGAAGCACTTGGTCGAAGAGCTGCGGATTCTGACCCCATGGGACTTGGCCACCGAGCGGACCATGTTCACCAGGTCGGTGCGCGAGCCCACCAGGGCATCGCGGGCCCGGAAGAGGCCCAACGCCAGCGGGGTCTCTTCCCGCCGGTGCTTGATGGGAGCCAAAAGCTTCAGATCGACCGACCCCAGTCGCGCCAGATTCTCTGCATCCAGGTCGTCGCACTTCCGAGCATTCTTGTAGATCAAGGGCAGCATGCGAGGGTTGGCCACCACTACTTCATGGCCCGCTCCTTCGGCCAGACGGCTGACCCACGCTGAGTGCTGCCCCGCCTCCATGATCACCAAAGACCGAGGACGGGAGCGGAAGAACTGCTCCAGCTTGGGCCGGGTGGTGCGAGCTTGTCCGCGTTCGACAACCTCTCTCGAGAGCCTATCGAGCTCACAGAAAGCGGAGAAGCGGTCCCCGAGATCGAATCCGATGGTCGGCATGGTACTCTGCATCTGGCCAGTCTCCTGATGTGCCACACGAGCACGTATCTGAATGCACAACCCTAACGGGAAAGTGCGCGACGGGGGGCTGGCCTTCTCATTCCATCTCTGTCGGCGCCGTTTTTTCGGAATCAGGGGGGAGGGAAACGGATTGGAGGGGGGCGTGCGGACGCGCAATCACAAGGGGGGCGGTGAAGGGTTGGTGAGCGGGGTTGGAACGGCTCTAGGTGAGCTCAAAAACAAAATCGATCTCCACGCCCACGCCGAGCGGCAGCTCATTCACGCCGAGGGCGCTGCGGGCGTGGCGGCCGGCGTCTCCGAGGATCGCCACCAGGAGATCGCTCGCTCCGTTGATCACCTTCGGCTGGTCGGTGAATCCGGGGGCGCTGCGGACGAAGCCGTTCACCTTCACCACCCGTTTGATCCGCGTGAGGTCGCCGAGGAGGCTCTTCGCAACGGCCAGGCCGTTCAGGCAGCATTGGCGGGCGGCCTCCTGGCCCTCCTCGAGGGTCAGGGTGTCCCCGACGGTGCCGAGGAAGGAGAGGGCGCCGTCCCGCATGGGGATCTGGCCCGCGGTGAAGAGGAGGTTGCCGGAGATCACTCCCGGCACATAGTTCCCCGCGGGGGCGGGGGGCAGGTCGGGGATGGACACACCGAGGTCCGCCAGTCGGTCGTTGATGCTCACCGTCGCCTCCCCTCGGCTACTCGTAGAGGAATCTGAAGGATTTGAGCGCCTTGTCGACTTCCTCGTCGATGCCGGCCAGCCCGGTGCGCCGCCAGGAACCCACCACGAACATGATCTCGTTGTGGATGTAGAAGGTGTTCTTCACCTTGGCCACGGCGCCGTAGGTGTCGAGCCCGGTGAAGGAGTGCATGAAGCCCTTGGTCTTGCCGAGTTTGACGGCCTCCCGGACGACGGACTCCTCCTTGATGTCCTTCCAACTGCCGCGGTAGTTGTCCTCGAACGACGTGGCCTTCTGCTCGGGGGTGAGTCCGGTTGTCGTGTAGGCCTGGATGTAGACGTAGCCTTCCGTCACCTTGTCGTTGATGCGGGCCATGTAGATGCGGTAGGCGGTGTAGTCCCCGGAGCGGTCGAAGATCCACTTCTCGTTGGGCTTGTCGACGACGAACCCGTATCCCGGGTCCTCCCACTTCATGAGCTTGGTGAGGTCCGTCTCCAGGCCGCCCGGCTTCCAGCGCTTCTTCTCGCGCTCCCAGAAGTTGTTCCAGGCCTTCTCGTCCTCGAAGTCCCAGCCGGTCAGAACCTGCAGTCCCTCGATGATGCCCGGCCGCGCGGCCTTCAGCATCGCCGTCGTCTCGCTGGAAATCTGGCCGCCCTGGCCCTGGCTCGGGTAGGTCATGGCCAGGAGCTTGATCAGGTCTTCGACCGAGCCGCGGTCCGGGATGTGTCCCAGGCCGCGTGCGGCGGCGGCGGCCACGGCGGCGTCCTTGAAGAGCCACTTCTTGGCGGTGTCCATCAGGATCTTCCGGGACTTCTTCTCCCCGAATTCCCCGATGGCGCGCACCAGCGCGGCCAGGACCTGGGGCTCCTTCTCGGCGGCCTTGGACATGCCCATCAGCTTCCCGAGGTCCTTGGGATTCTTGATGGCTCCGAGAGCGTTGATCGCCGCCACCTTGACGGCGGTGCTGCGGGAGGAGAGGTACTTCATGATGGCCTTCCCGCGGCCCTCGTTCTCGGTCTTCTGGAATTCCCCGATCAGCTTGACCTTGCCGGCGTCGTCCGCCTCCTTCATCTGGGCGTGGAACGCTTCGATCTGGTCCTTGGCCTCATCCGCACGAAGCGGGGCCGGGCCGGAAACGAAGCCGATGACGGCGACGAGGGCGAGAAAGAGCGCGATTCTCCCAGACATGACGGAACCTCCTGACCAGCAATTCGAGTGTCGATACCGGGGGTAAGTCTAGCAATCCCTATACCACGCTGTGAACGGCGGGGGGAGAGAAACTGAACTATCCACGCTCGTTGACCGCCTCCCTGAATGGTGCTTTAATCCTGCTCCACCTTGGGCTTAGGGTCTGTCCCCCCGACCCGCCGCCCAGCGAGGAAAGAGGTCCCATGAGCGAGGTGTCCACTTCTGGAGAAAGAGTGCTCTCCGTGGTGGTCCTGACCGAGGACCCGACCGGGCCGAGTGCTCGCCACCGGTTCGGGAAGGCCGCGCCCCGCCTGCAGGCGCATGGCATCCGGGTGAAGTTCCTCCCGGTGGAGCCCCCGGCGGTGCGCCCGGAGAGTTTCCGCGCCGCCGCCGACGCGGATCTCGTGATCCTTCACCGCAAGCTCCTCCGGGCGCCGGATCTCAGGCGACTTCGGCGCGCCACCCGGGGGCGCATGATCTTCGATCTCGACGACGCGGTGATGTATCGCCCCACCGGGCACAAGCGGCAGTGGTCAGTTCTCCGGGCGCTCCGGTTCTCCCGCGTCCTCCGGTTCTCCCACCTCTTCATCGCCGGGAACGAGTACCTGGCGAGCCGGGGGCCGAGGCGCGTGCCGGTCTTTCTCCGGCCGACGCCGGTGGAACTCGACGACTACGAACCGCGAGACGCCTGGCCCGACCGGGGAACCGTGATCGGGTGGATCGGCTCGGACTCCACCCTGAAGTACCTGCGCGATCTGGCGCCGACACTCCGGGAACTCTGCCGACAGCGCGAGGACCTCGTCCTTCGCGTCATCGGTCCCGAACCCGGGGAGATGCCGGGCGTCCGCGTGCAGCACCGACCCTGGAGCGACGAGGCCGAGGCGGGACTGATCCGGGACCTCGACGTGGGTGTGCTGCCGCTCCCGGACGACCTGTGGACCCGCGGGAAATGCGCGTTCAAGGCGCTCCAGTACATGGCCGCGGGCATCCCGGTCGTCGCCTCCCCGGTGGGCATGAACCGGGATGTCGTGGTGGAGGGCGAGACCGGCTACCTGGCGGACGGACCGGAGGCCTGGGCGGAGCGGCTGACGTTGCTCCTCGACGACGCCGGCCGGCGCCGGGTCATGGGGGGCGCGGGGCGCGAGCGCATCCGCGAACGCTACTCCACCGAGGTCCTGACCGCTCCCCTCGCGGCGGCGCTTCGGAGGACGGCGCGGTGAGTCCCGGCCGCGTACGGGCCTGCATCGTCGCCTACCTGAGCGGCGACCGCGCCGTCGCCGCCTGCCGCTCGGCTGGGGACTGCGGGGCCGAGGTGGTGCTGGTGAACAACTCCGGCGGCGATGGCGCCGGCGCGGCCGTGCGGGAGGCGTGTCCCGGAGCCGAGGTGCGCACCCCGGAAACGAATCTCGGCTTCGCCGCCGGCTGCAACCTGGCGGCGGAGGGCGCCGAGAGCGAGTTCCTGCTCTTCCTCAACCCGGACGCGATCCTCGGTCCCGGAGCCCTCGACCTCCTGGTCGAGCATCTCGATCGAAATCCCACCGCGGCCATCGCCGGGCCGGCCCTGACCTTCCCCGACGGGCGTCCGCAGGCTTCGGTGCGTCTCGATCCCACGGCCGGCGCGGTGCTGCACCAGTACACCGCGTGGGGCTACACCAAAATCTTCGGGAAGGGCTATCGCGAGTATCGCGCGCCGGACCCCGGTCCGGGCGGCCCGGTCCCGGTTCTCATGGGCAGCGTGCTGCTGGTGCGCACGGCTCTCTTTCGGGATCTCGCGGGATTCGACGAACGGTTCTTCATGTATTTCGAGGAGGCTGACCTCTGCCGCCGGGCGCGGGATCTCGGGTCCACGGTGGATTTCGTGCCCGGGGCGACCGCGTCGCACGTCGGGGGCGCCAGCGCCGCTCGGGGGCCGGGGAAGCTCGCGGCCGAGAGGCTCGTCTCGGCCCAGCGGTATGTGCGGAAGTTCTCGGGAGGATGGCGGCGGACGCTCTTCAAGGTCGCTTTCCTGATCGGCTTTCCGCCGCGCGCGCTCCTCGATCTTCTCCGGGATCTCTTTTACTTCGTCGTCTACCGCCTTATGCCCGGCCGCCGGGAGAAGGCTCGCCGCAAGGCGCGGGAGGCGCTCTCCGCGCTGCGCCTGCTCACGGTGGATCTGTTCCGGGTCATTTTCGCTTGAAGGACTTCGCCATCTTCCGGAACGGGACCAGGAAGGACGGCTCGGAGTTTCTGAGCCCCATGCCGGTCATGAGGAAGTACGAGGAGTCCGTGAAGAGCATGACCTGGTAGACGAGGAGGGGCGTGCGGGACGGGTCGTGGTTGGCGCGGGCGACGATCTCGAAGCCACTGAGCCCGCCGATGGTCACCGCCTGAACCGACTCCACCTCGAGATCCGCAACCGTCGCCGTGGCCTTGATGCGCGCCAGGGCGTACGCCTTGCGGTCGGCGGGAGCGGCCGCGGAGGTCGAAGGGCCGACCACGAAGAGCGGGTCGCCCGGCCTGGCGACGGGGATGACGCCTCCGCGTGTGAAGGAGACCATCTTCCCGAGCACCTGGGCCTGTTTCAGGGGCTTCGCGGCCTCGATCGTGAACGGCATGCCCGAGAGCGGGTCCGCCGCCGTCGGCGACGAGTCCTCGTTCGCCGCCTCGTCCCTGGCTCCGGTCCGGGCCGTCAGGAGCGACTGCCGCATGGCGCGCGAGAGTTCCGCCTGGCGCTCCTCGGGGAAGGCGGCGACCAGGAGGGTGCTCGTCTGCTGGTTTCCGATGACCAGCATCCACTTGCGATAGGCGCGTCCTCTGTCTTCCTGGCTGATCGAGAGGAGGAGGCCGGTCAGGTGGTTCACCTCGACCTGTTCCCGCGTCAGCACGGTCATCCCCTGCTTCTTCATGCGCTCGTCGGTCATGCCGACGATGAACTGGCCGATCCCGGCCTTGAGCTCGGTCACCCTGATGGAGGCTTCGGCCTTCGGGTACTCGAACCCGGTGAACGTCTTGGATGGCGCGAAGTCCCGCGGCGGCACCATGCTGAGGTCGGTGGAGCCGACTCGCACCTGCCCCGCATCCTCCGCGGCGGCGAGGGCGGGTGCGATGAGCAGGACCGCGATCAGGGTGAGCGCGCGCATGGCCGAGTCTCCGGGCGCCGCAGTCCGATCAGTCGAGGGGGACGAAGTTGAAGAGTCCGGCGCCGAGAACGTCCTCGAAAGTCCCGGCGAAGACGTAGAAGTCGAGGCCGAGAAAACCCCCGAGCCCGATCGTATCGTCCGGGGCGGCGAAGTACAGTTCACCCTCGTAGTAACCCACCTCGGGATCGATCAACTCGAGGTACCCGCCGGTTACCGGCCAGAAGCCCGCGCCCGGATCGATGTCCCCCTCGAGGTCGTCGGTCAGGTAGCTGCCCGCGCCGTCCACCACGTTGCCGAGACCGTCGAAGACCACCTCGCCGAGGTAGAAGAGCTCCCGCGTGTCCGCGTCGGAGAAGCTCATGGAGTAGCTTCCGGCGATGAGATCGCTGGTGAAGCCGTTCGACAGCGCCAGGGAGAACTCTCCGAAGGTGCCGCTCGTCGTCTCGAAGGTGCCCTCCGCATAGCCGGGTTCGACGAGGAACAGGGTGCCGCTGACCGTGTCCACCAGCTGGCCGGTGACCTGGTCGAAGGTGTCGTAGATGAAGGTGAATTCGTCCGGCCCCGCCTCGGTGAAGTCGCCGTTGCCGATATCGAGGCCGATGCTCTCTTCCCCCCAGGTCGTGAACGCGAAGCCGAGTTCCTCCTCGCGGATCAGTTCGCCGGCATCGATCTCGAGGGAGACCGTGTAGTGGTCGACGTCATCGGAGAAGGTCCCGGTCCAGATGCCGACGAGCTCGGTGCCCGGATTCTCGATCAGGATCGTGGTCGTGCCCCCGCCGCCCCCTCCTCCGCCGCCGCAGCCGGCGGCGATCGCGAGGAGCGCCAGGCTGAAAAGGACTCCCGGTGTTGTTTTTCGGATCCTCATGGTGTTGCCTCCGAGGGGAGCACAAGCAAGGTCCGTGCCGTCACTCTGGGGCGTATTTCGGCCCGAAGGTGTCCTCGTCGGTGGTGTGCGGTGACCTCGGGGCGGGACAGGCGCCCCTCCGGTTGTGCGGCCGGGGGCCGTCTGCGGGTAGAATGTCGGGCCAGGTGAAACCATGAATAAGCTCGGCATCCTGGTGGCTTTCGCGTTTCTGCTGACGGCGTGCGGCGGCGGCGGGGGAGGCGGTGGAGGGGGAGGAAGCAGCGAACCGCCCCCGCCCGACGAGTTCGAGGCGCTGCTCTTCGACGCCACCGTGCCCCTTACCTCTCTCGGCGCCTCTTCGCGCACCGACTGGATCGAGCTGGTGGTGCCGGCCGACGCCATCTCGCTGACGCTCGAGGGGTACATCGCCGGATCGAACGACGAGATCGGGGTGCAGGATCTCGTGGGTCCCGCGAATCGGGTCTACGTCGCGGATCGCTTCGGCGACTACACCTTCCGTGAAGAGGATGAGATCTTCTCCACCACGGTTCCGAATACGGACCGCGCGACCCTCGGGATCTTCCCCGGCACCTACCGGTTCCGGCTCTACGTCCGCGACGGCAACGATTCCTCCATGCGCGTCCGCGCCCTCGCCGAGCGCCGCGCCGGGGCGGTCAGCGAGGCCGGCAAGCTCGACGTGAACGTCTGGCTCGCCCCCGGCCTTCCCGTGCACGCCGACCAGGCCGCCACCGATGCTCGCCTGGCGGATGTGCTGGAGGGCATGTTCGACCTGCTCGGGCAGTCCGGCGTCGCGATCAGCATGGGGGACGTGGACTACTACGACATCGACGACCCCGACTTCGATCTCCTGGCCCGGGATGAACTCGACGACCTCTTTGAAACGAGCGACTCGGCGACCGAGGTCCGCCTGAATCTCTTCTTCGTCATCGAGGTCTTCGGCGACGGCGTGGTCGGCGCGTCGGCCACGATCTCCGCCCCGAAGCGCAACGGGACGCAGATGTCCGGCGTGGCCGTGGATTACGACGGCGTCCCCTTCTTCCGCAACGCGCGCACGATCGGCGCCATCGCCGCCCACGAAACCGGCCACTTCCTCGGCCTGTACCACACCGTGAGCAGCAACGGGGACTTCGACATCATCGACGACACCGCCAACTGCCCGGTCTCCGGCACCGACGGCATCTGCAGCGTCACCGGGGGCAATCTCCTGATGCATTGGGAGTATCGGGGAGGAACCCTGATCACCCCCGGGCAGGGGCTGGTGCTGCGCGCCCATCCCGTGGGTACGGCCACGGACTGAGAGAGGGGTCGGACCGGTCATGTTCGAGAGCGATGCCGTGCGGCGGATCATCATCCGGATGCCGAACTGGGTGGGGGATGTGGTCATGGCCACCCCGGCTCTTCGCGCCGCGCGTCAGCACTGGCCGGATGCGGAGATCACCGCCTTCTGCCTCCCCTCCGGAGCGAAGATCCTCGCCGGGTCGCCGCGAATTGACCGTCTGGAGACCTACGATCGGGGCGGCGCGGACGGCGGGCTGTTCGGCATGCGCCGCGTCATCCGGCGACTGAAGGCCTCCGAGTACGACCTGGCCATCGCGCTGCCCAACTCGTTCTCCTCGGCCCTGATCTTCTGGCGGGCGGGGATTCCCCGGCGCCTGGGAACCGACTACGGGAAGCGCGGGTTCATGCTGACCGACCGGTTCAAGCCGGAGATGGACGGCCACCACCGGGAACCCAAGCCCATGGTGGAACACTACGCCGATCTCCTCGCGACGATCGGCGTGCGCCGCGGCTCGGCCGACCTGGAGCTGTTCGAGACCGGGAAGGGGACGAGGGCGGCCACGGAAATCCTCCGGTCCCTCGGTGCGGAGCCCGGGGACAGCCTGGTGGGAATCAACCCCGGCGCATCCTTCGGTCCCACCAAGCTCTGGGAACCGGACCGCTTCGCCGCCGTGGCGGACCGGCTCAGCGAAGAGCACGGCCTGAAGCCGCTCTTGCTCTGCGGACCCGGGGAAGAGGGGCTGCTCCATCAGATCGAGCAGCAGATGCGGACCCCGGCGCTCTCCACCGCCGACGAACCCCTCGACCTCGACGCCCTGAAGACCGCCGTCAAGCGCTGCTCGCTCCTCCTGACCACCGACGCCGGCCCGCGCCACTACGCGGTGGCGATGGGCGTCCCGGTGGTCGTCCTGATGGGCCCCACCGACCCTCGCTACACGCAGTCGAGCCTCGACCGCACCACGGTCCTCCGCGTGGACGACCTCGAATGCTCCCCCTGCCACCTGAAGTCCTGCCCCCTCACCCACCGCCACTGCATGACCCTGATCGAGGTCGACGAGGTCGTGGCCGCGTGCAACGACCTGATCGATCGGTTTCCGCCGGCTCCCAGCTGTTGAACCCCGTCCAACAATCCTGCGCCTCCCCCTTGGGATTGCGGGTCGGAGCGCCCCCCTGAATCCGTTTTTCTTCCTTTGAATCAACCCAGGCGCCGACGGCGCGGCGCCCTCCAACCAGCGTCCACCCCCGGCATGGAGCCGTCACTGGAGAAAGGAACCTGCCTCCGTACGTCGGTACAACCGCAGCGCGCCCGGGTGGCGCGTCCCGCCCCGCGTGACATCCACCGCCGGGAGCGCCTCCCACTCGCAGCCCGCGGTCTGCAGCGCCTCGTCCATGCGCCCGGACACGAGGGAGCGGGCGGAGAGATCGATCGCCACCGCGTTCGCTCCGGAGTCCCTGAGGATCCGGAGCAGGCTCTCCGGCCCGGCTTCCGTCCCGAAGGGGAGGGTGCGACCGCAGAGGATCCTGGTCCTCGGGAAGCGGTTGAGGAGGGCGGCCTCGGAGACGAAGACACCCTCTCCCACCGAGTCCGAGAAGACAAGCAACCGGGACTCGACGCCGGGCTCCGGCGGCAGGAGCGTCCCCGCGGCCCGGTCAAAGCCGGCCCATTCCTTCCGGAGAAGCGGGGGGGACCAGAGGACGGTCCCGAGGAGGAGCACCACGGCCACGCCGACGGCCGCGAGCATCGGGGGCTTCGAAAACCGATCGGCCGCCCGCGCCGTGCCGATACCGAGGAGGAGCAGCAGCGGAGGCAGGAACGGGATCAGGTGTCTGGTCTCGAGAGCCGCCGGGGGACCGGGCAGATAGAGGAGCAGCGCCAGCGGCAGGGCGATCAGGGGGGCGAAGGTCTCCCGCGACCGCCGACTCGCGAGCGTCAGGAAGAGCCCTCCCGGCACGGCGGCGAGCAGCACCGGGCCGAGCAGACCGAGGAGGCTCCTCGCCACCATTCGCCCCGAGGCCGCGGCGTCGAGGAAGGCGGCTCCGGGGAGGAGGTGTCCCACCGATCCGGTGAGGCGACTCGTCAGGTAGAACCACGGAGCGGTGAGTTCGATCGGCAGGAGAATCGCCAGCAGGAGGAGCGGTCGGGCGAAGAGGCGAAGGCGTCCCGAGATCAGGATCGCCAGCACCGGCAGGAGCAGCAGGGCCGGCCCGGCCCGGCTCATGAGGATGGCGGCGGAGGCCAGGAGAGCGTAGGCCAGCGAGGCGATCAGCGTCGGCTCCCTCAGGAACTGGATGAAAGTGACGGCGGCCGCCAGCATGAGGAACGCGGTGGGGATCTCCAGCATCGTCATGCCGGAGAACTGCCGGATCAGCGGCAGCGCGAGGAACAGGGCCCCGAAGGCGAAGGCCGGAATGTCCCCGATCTCCTCCGAGAGGAGCCCGAAGATCAATGCCGCCGTCCCCGCGGCGAAGACGAGGATGAGGAGCAGCGCCGGCACGATCCCCGGCCCGAACACCAGGTGCCAGGCTCCGGCCAGGCCGTACCAGGCCGGCAGCCATGGCCCGTCGTCGGCGCCCGGGAAGTGCGAGAAGAACCGCTCCGTGTACTGCACCGGGCTCACCGGGTAAGGCCGGGCGAGGTATTCGCTCACCATCAGGCCCTTGACGAAGTGCGCCGACTCCCCCGGATGCCCCCCGAGCTCACTCCCGAACGCCCCCCTCTCGGACTGCAGCCAAACCAGCAGCGCGAGGTAGGCGGCAAAGACGACAGTGATCTTCAGAGCCCTGGACAAGGTGGCATTCCCCTGGCCGGCCGCCGCCGCGGAATGTCGAGAAATTTCAACATTCCGCGGAGCTCGGACCGGTCGGGGGGGAGAGGGCAAAGGTTGTGCCGGACCCCCTGCTGTCGAACCCCGTCCGACAATCCTTCAGCCTCCCCCTTGGGCTTGCGGGCACGGACTCCCCCCTGAATCCGTTTTTCTTCCCTTGAATCAAACCAGGCGCCGACGGCGCGGCGTCCTCCACTCTGCATCCAACCTCGGCATGGAGGGCCGACCGCCGTGTCGGCCGCGACCCGTCCTGGCGCCCTCCGATGCACAGTCTGTGGAGGATTTGCTCCGGGACAGATCAACAGAGTCTGGAAAAAGGTGTCTGCCTCCGTACTCCTCTCAAAACTTCCACATACAACTCGTCATGCGCCTTCACCGCCCGGTCCATGTCGAACTCCCGGCGCAGGCGGGTCAGGCCGGCCCGGCCCATGGACCTCGCCTCCTCCGGGTGGCAGAGGAGGCGGATCAGGGCGGTGGCCAGGGACTCCGGGTCGCGGGGGGGGACGAGAATGCCGGTCTCGCCGTCGAGGACCACCTCGGGGATGGCGCCCCGGCGGGTTCCGATGATCGGGAGGCCGGCGTTCATGGCCTCGAGCAGCACCAGGCCGAAGCCCTCCCAGTGGGACGGAAGCGCCAGGAGGTCCGAGCCGGCGAGGATCCGCTTGACGTCGCGGCGGAAGCCGAGGAACCGCACCGAGTCCGCAAGGTCGAGGAGCCGGGCGGTGTCCTCCAGTTCGCGCCGTTGCTCGCCCCGCCCCACGAGCAGGAAGCGGGCGCGGGGCACGGCGTCCCGGATCAGGGAGGCGGCGCGGAGGAGGTCGCCGACCCCCTTGCGCCGGGTCAGGCTGCCGACCATCGTCACCAGGCGGCTGTCCTCCGGGAGGCCGAGTTCTTTCCGCAGGCCGTTCTCCTCGTGACCGGGAAGACCCTTCCGGGGAGGGTAGCCGTAGGGGATGCGCCGGAGGTGGCCGTTCGTCAGGCGGCGGGTCTGCGGCAGGGAGTCGCCCACCGCGTTGGAGATGACCACCACGCGGTCGAAGATCGAGAGGAGCCGCCTCGAGAGGATGGCCGCCGGGGCGGAGAGCAGTTGCTTCTCCTCGAGGTGGCGGGTGGTCACCACCACCGGGACCCGGAGCAGGCGGGCGGTGAGCCCGGCCAGGAGATCCGCGTTGAAGAGGTGGGTGTGCACGACGTGGGGGCGGAATTCCCGGAAGAGGGCGCCGGTCCGGGCGTGCAGCATGGGATCGACGAGGTTGTGCATCCTGAGGGCGGTGGCGGGGATGCCGGCCTCGCGGAAACGGGGGGCGAGTTCCCCGCGTCCCCGGAGCCACGCCACCCGCACCTCGTACCGATCCGTGGGCAGGCGGGAGAGCACCGCGAGCATCTGCGCCTCCGCACCCCCCACGTCGAGGGTGTCGAGGACATTGAGGATCCGGATTCTGGTTCTCGTTTTCTCGCCCATTTGCCTTCCCATCGGGTGTCATACCGTATCCGGGGGGCGGGTCGGTTTCCACTTCACGGACTTCGCCGGAACTTCAGGACCGTCGGCAACCGGGTATACTCGGCTGTTTCGCGCACCCGATCTCCGTGCGGGACGGTTTCCGGAGATTGCTCGTACGAGGTCGAGAGCGCAACTCTCAGAGGCCAGCAGATGGTGAGCACGACCAGAACACCGATCGATCCCGTGGAGGTTCGCGCCTTCGCGGACAAGGCGGACCGGATCCGCACCGAACTGGCCCGGCGCATCGTCGGGCTCGACGAGGTGATCGACGATCTCATGATCGCGCTGCTCGCCGGCGGCCACGGCCTCCTGATCGGCGTCCCGGGCCTGGCGAAGACCCTCCTGATCCGGAGTCTGGCCGACCTGCTCCGCCTCGATTTCCGCCGGATCCAGTTCACGCCGGACCTGATGCCCTCGGACATCGTCGGCACCGAGGTGCTGGTCCGTGACGCAGAGACCGGCGAGCGGGAGTTCCGGTTCATGAAGGGGCCGGTCTTCGCCCACATCATCCTGGCCGACGAGATCAACCGCACCCCGCCGAAAACCCAGGCCGCCCTGATGGAGGCCATGGAGGAGCGCCAGGTCACTTCCGTCGGCGAGCGATACGCGCTGGAGGCGCCCTTCTTCGTTCTCGCCACCCAGAACCCCATCGAGCAGGAGGGCACCTACCCGCTGCCGGCCGCGCAACTCGACCGCTTCCTGTTCAACATCTGGCTCGACTACCCGGAGCACGACCTCGAGAAGAAGATCGTCCGGATGACGACCACGAAGGCGCAGGCCGAACTCAGCCCGATCCTCTCTCGCGACGAGATCCTGCACCTCCTGGGACTCGTCCGCGCCGTCGAGGCGACCCCGGAGGTGCAGGCCTACGCCGTCGACCTCGCCCGCCGCAGCCGACCGAACCCGAAGGAGGCCCTTTCCTTCGTCAACGAGTGGCTGTCCTGGGGCGGTGGCCCCCGCGCGGCGCAGGCGCTGGTGCTGGGGGGCAAGGCTCGCGCACTGATGAGCGGCCGGACGGCGGTACTGCCGGAGGACATCCGGGCGGTCATGCAGCCGGTGTTCCGGCATCGCATCATCCTGAACTTCCAGGCGGAGGCCGACGGGATCGACACGGAGGAGATCATCCGGCGCCTGATCGCCGAGACGCCCGCGCCGGACCGTCACGGCGCGGGCGCGTCGAAGCCTTCCTTCTTCCGAAGGCTTTTCGGCGCACGCTGAGATGGTGATGAAAGCGCGGCCCATCCTGCTGGGGGGGGCGTTCCTGCTCCTTTCCTGCTCCCCGGCCCTCGCCTACGTCGGCCCCGGCGCCGGCTTCGCGGTGGCCCCGCTCCTGTGGGGGCTCTTCATCGGGCTGTTCGTGATCCTGCTCGTCCTGGCGCTGCCGTTCCTCCTCGCGGCCCGCCTCTTCTCCCGCTACGTACTCGGACGGAAGCCCCCGGTGGGCAAGGCGAAGCGGGTGGTGGTGGTCGGCTTCGACGGCCTGGATCCGGGACTGCTGCGCCGCTACATCAAGAAGGGGCTCCTGCCCAACTTCGCGGCGCTCGAGAGCGAGGGCGACTTCTCGCCGCTCGACATCTCGATCCCCTCGATCAGCCCGTCCTCCTGGTCCACCTTCATGACCGGGGCCGACGCCTCCCGGCACAACATCTACGACTTTCTGACCCGCGACCCCTGCACCTACCTGCCGATGCTCTCCTCGACCCGGATCGAGGAGGCGAAGCGCGTGCTGCCGCTCGGGAAGTACCGCTATCCCCTCGGTCGGCCGGTGGTGAAACTGCTCCGCAAGAGCAAGCCGTTCTGGAAGGTGCTCTCGGAACGCCGGATCTTCTCCTCGATCCTGCGCGTGCCGATCACGTTCCCCCCGGACAAGTTCAACGGCGTGATGCTCTCCGGCATGTGCGTTCCCGACCTCAAGGGCACGCAGGGCACGTTCTCGTTCTTCACCACCGGGGAACCCGAGGACGTGGGCGAGCCGGGCATGGGCTACGGGGGGGACGACTGCCAGGGGGTGGTCACGCGCGTGGTCCTCGACGGGGACGTCGTTCGCGGCGAAATCACCGGACCGAAGAACACCATCGTCGAGGGGGCCGCGGCGGCGACCCTTCCGTTCACGGCGCGGATCGACCGCGCGAAAGGCAAAGTTCGCCTGATCGTTGGTAAGACGAAACTGGATCTCTCGCCGGAGACGTTCTCTGGATGGGTTCGCCTGGAGTTCCGCCTCGCTCCCGCCGTCAAGGTCGCGGGCATCGTCCGCTTCCGCCTGATCTCCCTCGAGCCGGAGTTCGGGCTCTACATGACGCCCATCCACATCGACCCCGAGAAGCCGGTGCTGCCGATCAGCCACCCGTTCGTCTACTCGGTGTACCTCGCCCGCAAGGACGGTCCCTTCGCCACCCTCGGCCTGGCCGAGGACACCTGGGCCCTGAACGAGCGGATCCTCGACGAGCAGGGCTTCCTCGATCAGGTGTGGCTAAACCACGAGGAGCGCGAGAAGCACCTGTTCACCGCCCTCAAGACCACGAGAAGCGGTTGCGTCACGGTCGTCTTCGACACCTCCGACCGCATCCAGCACATGTTCTTCCGCTACCTTTTCCCCGACCACCCCGCGAATGCGGGCAAGGATGTCACGGTCCACCGAAACGCGATCCGGGACATGTACGTCCGCCTGGACGGCCTGGTGGGGCGCCTGCGGAAGAAGCTTATGCCCGACGACGACCTGATCGTGCTCTCGGACCACGGCTTCTGCTCCTTCAAGCGCGGCGTGAACCTGAACACCTGGCTTCACCAGGAGGGCTACCTCACGCTCGAGGAAGGGCGCGATACCTGCGGCGACTGGTTCGAGGGCGTGGACTGGAAGAAGACGAAGGCCTTTTCCCTCGGCCTGACCGGGATGTTCCTGAACCGGCTCGGCCGGGAGTCGGAGGGGATCGTTTCCGAAGGCGAGGAGGCGCGCGCGCTGAAGGACGAGATCATCGGGAAGCTCACGCGCCTGACCGACCCGAAGGACGGCCGGAGCGTGATCCGGGAGGTCTATGACGCCGAGAAGATCTACGACGGACCATACCGAGACGACGCGCCGGACCTGATGATCGGCTACGAGCGCGGCTATCGGAACTCCTGGGAAGGCGCGGTGGGGAGGGTGACCGACGAGGCGATCACCGACAACACGAAGTCCTGGAGCGGCGACCACTGCGTCGATCCGAAGGTCGTGCCGGGCGTGCTCTTCACGAGCCGGAAACTGCCCCGCCGCCGGCCGCTCCCGAAGATGGAGGACCTGGCCCCGACCATCCTCGATCTCCTCGGGGTCGAGAAGCCGGGCTACATGACCGGCGAAGCCCTGTTCGGCGAAGGGAGGAAGGCATGAAGGCCCGCGCGTTCCTCGCCCTCGGCATCGCGCTCGCGTTCCTCGCCTGCGGAACCGAGGAGCCGACCGAGCCCTACCCGGTTTCCGTCTTCATCTTCGGCTTCGACGGCATGGAGCCGACGATCGTGGAGGAGGAGATGGCCGCCGGCCGGATGCCGGCGTTCTCACGCCTGGCCGAAGAGGGCGGCTACCGGCGGCTCGGCACCTCTCTGCCCCCGGAAAGCCCGGTGGCCTGGGCCTGCTTCAACACCGGCCACGGTCCCGGCGGCCACGGTGTGTTCGACTTCATCCACCGCCGCCAGGACGAGCACGGCGTCGGCCTGGTGCAGGCCACGGCGCAGTCCACACAGCCCTCGAATTTCGTCGGTCCCCTGTTCGGCTACCGTCTGCCCCTCTCCTGGGGCGAGACGAAGCTCACCGTCGCCGGGAAGTTCTTCTGGGAGTACCTCTCCGAGCGCGGAATTCCGGCTTCGATCATCCGGGTCCCCTCGAACTATCCGCCCCGGGAGACCGGCGCGCGCACCTTCGCCGGAATGGGCACGCCGGACCTGCTCGGCACCTACGGCGTGCTCTCCTACTACACCGACGATCCACCGCTTTCCGCGGTCACGATGCGCCGGTCGGGCTCGGTGCACGTCATGCTCCTCGACGGGGCCAGGGGACCCCAGGAGACCGAATTGCGCGGCCCGGAGAACGTCTGCCGCCCTCCGATCCGGCCGAACGCCCCGAGCCCCTACTCCTCGGTTCCGATGATGATCTACCCGGATGCCGAAAGGGGTGTGGCGCGCATCGACATCGCCGACCGCAGCGTGATCCTCAAGGCCGGCGAGTGGAGCGAGTGGGTGCCGGTGAGCTTCCCGCTGATCCCCACGGTGCTCGAGGTGCCGGGGATGGTCCGGCTCTACCTGAAGGAGGTTTCGCCCCACATCCGGCTCTACGTCTCGCCGGTGAACGCCGACCCCCTCGACCCCGCCATGTCGATCTCCACCCCGCCCGACGCGGCCACGGATCTGGCGAAGGGCATCGGGCGCTACTACACCCAGGGAATGGCGGAGGATACGCAGGCCCTGCGTCTCGAGGTGTTCGATACGGCGGAGTTCCTGGCCCAGGCCGAACTGGTCCTCGACGAGCGGAGGAAGATGCTCGATTTCGAGGTCGAGCGTTTCCGGAAGGTCGGCGGCGCCACCTTCTTCTACTTCTCCACCACCGACCTCTGCGCGCACATGCTCTTCAAGTACATGGACGACAAGCATCCCGCCTACGACCCGGAGGGCGCGAAACTCTGGGGCGGGAAGCTGGCCGAGATCTACCGGGAGATGGACCGGATCCTCGGCAAGGCGCGCGAGCGGCTGCCCGAGGACACACGCGTGGTGGTGATGAGCGACCACGGCTTCAAGTCGTTCCGCCGTCAACTCAGCCTGAACACCTGGCTCTATGAGAACGGTTTTCTCGCCCTGAAGGATCCCGGCCGGCGCGGCCAGGGCAGCGACCTCGCCAACCTGGACCTCACGAGGACGAAGGCCTACGCGGTCGGTTTCTCCGGGATCTACCTGAACCCGCAGGCCTGCCCCGACCCTGAGCGGACGAAGAAGGAGATCGTCGAGGGGCTCCTCGCCCTCGTCGATCCGAAGACCGGGGAACGGCCGGTGCACGCCGTCCACCGCCGGGAGGACGTCTACGAGGGAACCCAGGCCGAGAAGAGCCCGGACCTGATCGTGGGCTTCAGCGTGACCTACGGCTGCGCGGAGTCCTCGGTGCTCGGGTCGGTGCCGCGGGAGCTTTTCACCGATACGCTGGACGCCTGGAGCGGGAGCCACCTGATGGATCCCTCCCTGGTGCCCGGGATCTTCCTTGCGAACGGCGAAATCGAAATCGATGACCCGGGACTGATCGACCTGCCGAAGAGCATCCTCGCGGACTTCGGCATCGACGTACCGAGTATGCCCGGGAGACGGATCTGGAAGACGGAGGGTCGAAAGTGATGTTTGGAGGCAAGGGTCGTCTGAAGCTGAGTCCCGACCTCCTCGAGCGGGCCGGGAAGGCGGCCGAGACCGCCGGGTACTCGACCGTGGAGGAGTTCGTGGCCCACGTGCTCGACCGGGAGATCGGAAAGATCGAGGGCGCAAAACGCGACTCCGGAGAGGATGCCGAGGCCCTGAAGGAGCGCCTGCGCGGGCTCGGTTACATCAGTTGAGGACAAGGGAAAGATGATCGTGGCGGTGCTGACCGGCCTGATGGATCTGCTCACCGCTCCGGCGGCTTTGCTGGGGCCGGTCTTCGTGATCTTCTTCTTCGCCGTTCTCGTTTCCGCGGGAAGCCTGCTGATCTTCAAGTTCACGAGCAACCAGGAGGGCATCCGGCGGACGAAGGCCCGGATCAAGGCCGGTATTCTGGGGATGCTGATCTTCCGCCACGACCTCCGGCGGATGTTCATCGAGATGGGCAGTTCGTTCGGGTTGAGCCTGCTGAACCTGCGGTACCTCGTGCTCCCGATGCTCGTGATGATCGTCCCCCTGGTGCTGGTCTTCATCGACCTCGACCTGCGCCTGGGGCTCCGCTCGCTCGCGGTGGGGGAGAGCGCGGTGCTTCGCATCCACCTCGACGAGGGCGTCTCGCAGGACGATGTCGTGGTGGTGGCGCCAGAGGGCGTGACGGTGACCTCCCCCGGGGTCCGGATCCTGGATCCGGAGCGGGGGTTGAACGAGGTCGACTTCCGGGTGCGCGTGGATGCTCCCGGGGATCACCTGGTCGAGGTCGTGGCGGGGGGTGAGCGGGTGACCAAGCGCGTCTCCTCGGTGAAACCCCTGACAATGCTCTCCCCGGTCCGCCCGCGGGGCTTCCTCGCGGGACTCCTGAATCCCGGGGAGGACGGCCTGCCGTCGGACTCGCCGATTCGCGAGATCGCCCTCGCCTACGAGCCCGCGACGGTGTCCTTCCTCAGGGTCGATTGGGCCTGGTGGCTGCTCTTTCTCGTCTTCATGCTTCCGGCGCTGTTCGTCCTTCGCGGCCCGATTGGGGTAGACTTCTAGAGTAGCGTGTGTCGCTCATCGGAGGTTGCGATGTTCCCCAGAACCGTACTCGCCCTGCTCTTGGTTCTGCTTTCGGCCGCCCCGCTCCTCGCCGAGGAAGGGGACGCGCCCGCCGTCAAGGCCGCCACCGCGGCCGAGCTGAAGCACGAGATGAAGGTCTTCAAGAAGGACTTCGCCACCGAGGACATCGACTTCAAGCTCGACGCCCTGATCCGCCTGTCGAAGTGCATCCACAAGGATGTCTCGAAGGAACTGCTGATCATCCTCCTGAAGAACCCCGACCCGTTCGTCCGGGCGGAGGCGGCGAAGGGCCTCGCCAACCAGGTGCTCTACGGCGAGATGATCGGCCGGAAGATCGCCCCCCTTTTGAAGGAAAACGACCTCGACCCGAAGATCCTGAAGGAAGTGATCGTCACCATCGGCAAGCTCGACTACCGCCGACCATGGGAGGAGATCGTGGAGCTCATGGCCCACGATGACGACGACGTGGTGGTGGCCGTCTTCAACGTTCTCGGGAAGTGGAAGGAACTCCGCTGCTGCCTGGACCTGCAGGCCTTCTGGGACTCCTATCCCACCGAGGGCACCTGGTCCACGGGCTCGGTCACGGTGGACACCGGAGCCGCCGGCAGCGCCGACGCCACCGCCGCCAAGGCCAAGTGGCAGGCCAAGTACGGAGGCCGCCGCAAGCAGCGCGCCCGTCCGGAGTGCGTGAAGGCCCTGAAGGCCGCGATCTACGAGATCACGGGAGAAGAGCTGGTGAAGCCCGACGAGTTCCGCGTCTGGCGTTCAGACCACAAGATGGAGATCCGGGCGGCAAAGCGGCGGCGTTGACGCCATGACACCATGACACCGGGAGTCATTTTCCTCCCCCCCTCATGGCAACCCGTCGCCCGTCCTCGACCCGTCAACCGCGGCGGGCGCGAGGCCGCATATCAGAAAATGACTCCCGGTGTCGTTCCCCCGCACGGCGGCCCCACGCCTTTCCCCGACCCGCAACTCGCGGCGGGCGCGTGGGCTACTATCAGAAAATGACTCCCGGTGTCGTTCCCCCGCAACAAGATCCGTTTGGAGGGCCGGGCGCCGTCCCGGCCGCGGCGAAGCCGCAAAGCCCCACCGCCAAGGAAGACTCAGCCATCCCTCCCTCCGGCGTTACACTGCCGCCTCAATCCCAAAACCCGAAAACCCTCGGAGACCCCCCATGAGTGAGCCGCTCCCCAGGATCGAGATGAAGACCAGCAAGGGCGACATCCTCCTCGAGATGTTCGAGGACGACGCGCCGAACACCGTCGCCAACTTCGTGAGCCTGGTCGAGGCCGGCTTCTACGACGGGATCCTCTTCCACCGCGTGGTGCCGGACTTCGTCGTCCAGGCCGGCGACCCCCAGACCAAGGACGCCGACAAGCGCGCGCGCTGGGGTACCGGCGGCCCGGGCTACTGCATCGACTGCGAGACCGAGGGCAACGCCCGCATCCACGAGCCGAAGGTGCTCTCCATGGCCCACGCCGGCCTGAACACCGGCGGCAGCCAGTTCTTCATCACCCACACCGCCACTCCGCACTTGAACGGCCGCCACACCGTTTTCGGCCAGGTCACCGAGGGCCACGACATCGTGGACCAGATCGCCGAAGGCGACGTGATCGAGAAGGCGACCGTGCTGGCGAAGCGGGACCATGAGTACGCGCCGACGAAGAATGATGTAGAGAAGTAACCCATTGCTCGGCCGGGCCGGCCCTGCGGTCGGCCCGGCTGGGCTCTTTTGGCCCGGCCGAGCAATCCCGTCCAACTCACCCTTCAACGCCCCCCTCGGGCTTGCGGGTCGGCACGCCCCCCTGATTCCGTTTTCCTTCCCTGATTCCACCCAGGCGCCGACGGCGCGGTGCCCTCCAGCCTTGTCTTCGAGCGTTCTTCGGAGGTCCGGCCTTCGTGCGTGGACCAATCAGGGCTCTTTCGGAGGAAGCGGGGCGATCGACAACGTGCGAATGGGCGGATGCTCGGGGCCGAGGGCATGCCCGTCAGTCGAGACACGCGTGTGGCCGACCATCACCCTGGGCTCGGCGCTTCGGTTTTTTTGGGTCTTGTCGCCACTCGAGACTTCCTTTTTGTGTCGGAGTTGCAGTGGAGGGAGACTGCCTCGAGGGGTGGGTTTGTCAAGCACCGTCCGGTGGTTGACGGCGATACGCGAGATCCACTACTGCCTGGCGACATGGCCGCGGCGAACCTCGCCCCTCCACCAGGAAAGCGTGCCCACCTGAACGTCCAGCTCCACCGAGCTCGGCCAGGGTGACGCCTCGCTCCGCGGCGTTCTCAAGGGCGGCGCGGTACTTCCGCTCCTTCTCCGTCAGGCGAGGGCTGGGCAGACGGCGGTCCGGCATGGGCGGTCTCCGATCGATAGAGGGAGACGCCATTCTCCTGCAAGACGATCAAAAACGGCAGGTGGGGTTCGCCGGACAGAGCCCCTGAGACAGTCACGCTGGCGGCAATGGATAGATCCGCTCAACCACTGCATTGCCGGCCTGCGTCTCTGCAGCACCCCCCAGTCGGATGTCAACAATCCGACCTTCCGCTGCTTGAAGCTGGGATGTCAGAGGTGAGCAAGATCGCAATGCCCGCTTGGAACCGGGACCAACATCCCACAAATCGCAGGCCGGATCTCTCTGATCAAAGGGGGCCGGTTGGGCTTGGGCGTTCGCCATGAAGAGGAAGCCAGATGGGCAGCACAGAGTGCTTGTTGTTGAATAAGGAACCCTCGAGAGTAGCGCCCGCGGGGCCATTCCGAACTACTCCGCTGGCAAGAAGGCGGGGCGAAAACCGATGACCCTGATCCCGAGCCAAGTATGATACCAGAACCTCGCTGCAGATCTGGATTCCTCCGCTGTGAAGTCCCAGGCCCCACCTCGGCCGACGCAGTGAGGCGAATCCCCCTCCGTCCATGCAGTGCCGTCCGCCGGGGCGTTCTCGTAGCTTTCGTGCCAGGTGTCCTCGCACCACTCCCTCACGTTGCCATGAAGATCGTGAAACCCCCACCGGTTCGCAGGCAGGGTGCCGACCTGGTGGGCGTGGCCGTCGGAGTTGGCCTCGTACCAGGCGTACCTCGCCAGCAGAGTCGCGTCGTTCCCGAAGGTAAACTCCCGCCTCGACCCCGCCCGGCAGGCGCACTCCCACTCCGACTCAGACGGTAGACGGATCGGAAGACCGGTCCTCTTCGAAAGCCAGGTGCAGTACTTCCTCGCGTCCCGCCACGAGATTTTCACCACCGGGTCACGGTCTTCCGGTGACAACGAGGTCCGCTTGAGCTCTGGGGCGAAGGCCTCGTACTCCTCATTGGTGACCTCCGTCTTCGCCATCCAGAATCCGCGCTGAAACTCCACCCAATGCACCGGCATCTCCTCTGATGGCTTCGGCTGGTCTCCCCACGGCAGGCCGAACGTCGAGCACCACCGCCCTAGCCCGCATCATTCCTGGCTTTCCCCTACTTCGTCGAAAACACGCAGGTCCCCTCAGAATCCCGCACGACCACGCCCCCTCCGGATTGCCCAGCCACTAACGACACAATGTGCCGTCCATCGAGGTTGCTCAAGTAGACTCCTGAGTTCACACCCCACATGTCAGTCACAACGATCCTGGCAACACCGCGTGAATCTAGAATCCTGAGTGCCTGCCCCTGCTGACCAGCACCGAGTGACAGCCTCAGTATGCCAGCGCCATCCCGAATGCTCAACTCCGGCCTAGCACCTGCCCACCGCTCAGCCTCAGCGCGAACGGCACTACTCACGCGAGTTGGTGGCTCCTCATGCTCGCTACAAACTCCGACCGAAATCGAGCTATGTCCCCCAGGACCAAACATCGTCAAACTGACACTGCCATCCTCATCTAGTCCCAGTCTCGCACGGATCACTCGGTCCGAGCCTCGCAAAACGAGCTCAGTCACTTCTACCGACCGCGGAGCATCGGGCTCCTGCTGCGTACGGCCAAGGGAGCCACACCCAACACTTGCTGCAAAGAGCAGCACGAAGAAGCAGCCCATGATTCGCATTCGCCTTCCCTTCAGCGCAGGTCTCAAGAGGCTAGTACGACAAACACTGAACTCAGAGGACCTAGTCACCAGGTTCCTGCGTGAATCTCGGAAGAGCATGCCTATCCATGGCCAAGCAGAATCGATACCTAGATCGTGACACTTGACCTGAAGTCCCGCTTCCGATCTTCATCCCCCAGTAACCGGGCCAATCACTGACCGCGTCATTGTTTGTCGGCCCATAGATTTCTGTTTCCGATGTGAAGTTCGCCCCCCAGATAGACGCGAAAACCTCCCTCTCATCACCGATCCCGATGTTTTGTTCTTGTAGCGCATCGTCAATGGCCTTCTTGGCCTTGTGGGCTCGCTCCGGGGTTGCCGCATTGGCATTGGAGAAATCATTATACTGGGAACGCATCTTACGTCTTTCCATCTCCGCGTACTTGTTCACCTCATGAACAAGTAGTCCAGATGGATTGATCATATTCACAATTCCCTCGCGCGTATCCGGTAGCGCCATTCCCGGCTCATCCCGAACTTCCTCTCGCCCTTGGTCGCTGTCAAGGAAGTCGATACATGCCTCTAGAGACTTGCCATTCCACCTGATGTCAATCTTGAACTCTCCGTCATCGTAATATCCAATCCACGCTGGAAGTGGTCCGACCATCATCCGCCCCTTGATTCCCTTTCCACCTCCTGCTTCAGTTACCATGTGCAGCGGCACTCTGATATCCGGGTCTAGGACATTTGCAAGAAGCTTGGCGAGCATTGCTGGCATTTGGGCCTGACCGCCAAAGAAGAACTGGCAGTTGAAGTTCGCCTGGACAATGCCGTTAATAATCTGAAACACGACGCCGAACTTCATCGCGAGATTATTCAGTTGGCCGAGGATGATTTTTGCCCGCTTTACGTCTCCGACAACCACAACTATCGGGATAATCGCAGCGCCCGGATTCCAACCGGATGTTGACGTAGCAATGTCTCCTGCACCCTGACTATCGAGGCTAAACCCATGTTGGTTTAGCGCTCTGCCGATTCGTGGGCTAAATGCAACCCCACCGAAGAGGTACACCCCCAGTTCGGGTTCGTATCGCGCAGCCGAGAACATGTACGGGTTCAAGATGGCCGAGGTCGAGATGGTCGATCCAGACCCGTCCTTTATAGTGGTCTCGCCGTACGGAGTGTACTCATAGGATTCGACCACACTCTCACTCTCATCGGTGACGTGAGTAACCGTCCCGAGCATGTCGGTGTGATAGTAGAAGTGCAGCACCTCAGTGGTGTTCGAGTCATCGTCCACGTCCGCATAGTCCGGAGCGATCATGACCCGGATTTCATCAATCCGTTGCCCGTAGACGAACTTCCGGAGCAGGTTGTCCGACCCGTCGTACTCTTCCACCACGTGCTCGCCATCGTAGAAGTAGAGCGTGGTGTAGGATCCGTCCCCGGTGATCTGCTCCTTCCTGCGGTCGAAAGGATCGAACTCGCACTCCGAGAGAACCACCGAGCTGGAGACCACCTTGATCAGGTTGTTCCGATAGTCGTAGGAGAGGTCGTAGGTCCCGTCGTCGGTCAGGTTCCCGTTGTCATCGTGAGTCTGGGAGACCGAGGCGATCACCGTGTACTGGTTCAGGTTGTCCGAGGTGTAGCTCTCGGTTCCCGAGCCCTGCCCGTACGGGGTGGTGACCACGCTGCTGCGGTTTGAGTCGTCGTCCATGTTGAAATCCAGCTTCAGGACGTAGGCATAATCGCCCCAGTCCTCGTCCGCGGCCTCCGCCGAGGGGTCTGCGGACCCCATCTGGGCCGAGTTCAGGCGATAGGCCTGATCATAAGCGTAGAGGTTCCCCTGGCCACTGTCGTGGGTGAATTCCACGTAGGTGGGGTTGCCCATCTTGTCGAAGGCGTAATCGAAGCCGGAGAAGACCGTGGAGCCGGAGTCGGCGTGGTCGATGTCGGTGGGCATCCTGAAACCATCGTAGCCGATGGTGGTCTGGGTGCCGTTCAGGTAATCCACCTGGTAGCTGCGGAAGCCCGGGCCGTAGAAGCTCTGGGTTACCAGGTCGTTGGAGCTGGCGTCCTCGATCTTGGTCCAGCGGCCGATGGCGTCGCTGGTGTAGACCAGGTCGTAGCCTGAGAAGTACTCGCAGCTCTCCCGGGCCCCGCAATCGTCGTAGGTGTAGGTGATGGTCTTGCCGTCCTGGCCGATGGGGTTCGGGCCCTGGGTCTCGGTCAGCAGCCGGGACAGGGTGTCGTAGCTCCGCTGCACCGTGGAGTTGTTGTTCTTGGCCTCGGTCAGGCGGTTGATGCCGTCGAAGGTGTAGCTCTCCGAGGTCGGGCCCAGCACCCCCGCCGCCCGGGTGATGCTGCGGGCGGTCAGACGGCCGTCGTCGTCGATGGTGTTGGCCACCACCGTGCCGTTCTCATCGGTCCAGCCGCTGATCAGGTCGTCGGCCAGGATGGTGAAGGTCCGCTTTTCGCCATCGTCGTACTCCTGCTCGTAGAGCACATCCCGGGCGTTGAAGCGGTAGATGGTCTCGTTGCCGCCGTCGTCGGTCAGCTTCTCCAGGTTGCCGTTCAGATCGAAGTCCCACTCCGTGGTGATTTCTTCCGAGCTTCCCAGATCCACCTCTTTCTTCAGGATCTGGCCCAGGAAGTCGTGCTCTACCCAGGTCAGGTTGCCCTCCGCGTCCTCGGTCTCCATCGAGATCCCGGCGTAGTCCAAGGCGAAAGTGGTGGTGTGCTTGTTGCTCGAATTGTTCCGATCCACCACGCTGCGCTCGATCACCCGGTGCAGCGCATCGGTGACCTGCTCCACCACGAAGGTCTGGGTCCCGCCGCCCGGCACCACCTCCACGTAGTCGATGTCGCAGGGCACCAGGTAGTCGTCGGTGAAGTCGTACTCCACCTTGTTCCCAAGGTGGTCTTCCTGGCAGATCAGGCGCCTGGCGTCGTCCCAGGTGTTCTCGGTCTCGTGGTCTTCCGGATCGGTGACCAGGACCACCAGGCCGCGGTCGTCCCGCTCGATCTCGGTGGCCATCCATTCGTCCGCGGCGGGGGCCTCGTGATCCAGCCAGTCCTCGACCTTGTAGACCTGGTTCAGCTCGTCGAAGTACTGCTTGCGATGGGCCAGCAGGGTGTCGCTCGAGTCGTACCGCTTGATCTCGCTGCGGTTGCCGTTCTTGTCCACCACGAAGGTCACGTAGTGCCCCAGCGGAGTCTCCGCCCCGGTCTGCTGGTCATAGGCGTTGAAGCTCTGCTCAAACTCCTTGCCCCGACCATTGACGTAGGAGACCAGATTCAGGTTGCCGTCGTACTCCCAGGTTTCGGTGGAGGCGTCATCTCCGCCTGCGCCCCGCGTCCGTGAGGCCAAGGCTCCCCGCTCGTCGAAAACCTGCAGCACGGAGTTCCCCTCGGGCAGATTGATGGCGATGAGTTCGCCCAGGCCGCTGTAGGTGTAGACCGTGCTGCGGGAATCCTGCGCGTCGATCTCCTCGCTCTTCCAGGTCATTCGGCCCAGCAGATCGCGACCGTAGGAGGTAATGATCCAGGGATGCCCCGTGTCGCGGACGTTGTCCTCGTCCACATTCTCCACCTTCTTCTCGGTGAGATAGCCGTTCTCGCTGTAGGTGTACTCCACCTCGTAGTCCATGGTCCCGGCGGAGGCGGTCCCGGTCACCTGGCCCAAGGCGTTGCAGTCCCTGGTGCTCTCGTTGTCGTCAGGATCGGTGACCGAAGAGAGGTAGCGCCAGTCGTCGTATTCCATCTCCGTGACCAGGTTCAACCCGCTGACCCCATAGTCCACGGTCTTCTTCCACAAGAGCCCGGTGTCGGTCCCCGAGGAGTAGTAATCGAAGCGGGTGACCACTCCTTCCCCGTCGGTGTGGGTGAGGAGTTGGCCGTGGGAGTTCCAGGTGAAGGACTCTGAAATGGACTGGTCCGGATCGGGATGGGTGAGGTCCGGATAGTCGATCTGGGTCACCAACTCATCGGCATCGAGCGTCCGCTCGGCGGTGTTGCCCCGGGGATCGGTGCTGTCCTCGAGCTGATGGTAGGTCGACCCGTAGCTCATGGTGGTGACGAAGTCGGTGGTGTTGTTGTCGGTGTCGGTGTCGGTGGCCTTCTTCCGGATCTCGGTCAGGCAGCCGTAGGCATCGTACTCGAAGTCGATGCGATTGCCCTCCGGGAGGACCGTCTTCAGAAGCCGGTCGTCGCCGTCATAGGCGTAGCTGGTGGTCCAGCTCGCCGGGTCCCCGGCCCTGACGTCGCGGTTGGAATAGCGCACCACGGTGGCCGGGACCAGCTCTCCGGAGGAGAAGGTGTAACGGCTGTCGTTGCCGGCGGAATCGGTGACGTCGGTGTAGGTGCTGGAGTAGGAGAGCTCCATCTCGTGGCTCTCCTCCTCGCCCGGGATCAGGGAGACCACCCGGTCCGAGCTGTCGTAGTCCACCTCCAGCAGCTTGCTGCCATCGGCCAGGTAGAACTGGCTGAGGTTGTTGTTGAGATCGCCATCGGTGCTGCCGTTCCAATAGCGGAACTGTCGGGTGTGGAAGAGCGGATCGTCGACTTGGACCAACTGATCGAGGCAATTGTAGGTGAAGCTCCAGGTTCGAGCAGCGGGGCTGCTCCAATCGGAGATCTCGGAGATTCTGCCCGTGGCGTGGCGACTCACGGTGAGCGAGTTCCCCTCCGGGAAAGTGACCCCGGTGATCTCCCCGGATCCATTGCGGGTCAGTACCGTGGCGTCCCCGAAACGGTTCCGAATCTGCAGCAGCAGGCCGGAAGTGTTGCTGAAGCAAAGCTCCTGGCCTCCCACCGGGAAGGTCAGGACGTAGAGGTTGTTCTGAGTGTCCTCCTCCAGTGCGCAGGGGTAGTAGTCCAGACCATTCTGCGCCCACACCTGATTGTCGAACTGGAAGGAGATGTCCTGCCCCCAGACGTAGGCTGACGCATTCTGCCCGCTGACCACCAGGAAGTGGTCCCAGTTGCTCAGGATGTTCATGCCGAAGGGGAGGTTGGCCGTGATCCGGGAGTCGTAGACCAGCTGCAGCTGGTTTCGGCCGTGGTAGCCGGGGCCGAAGTCCACGGTGTGCACCGGCAGCCGCATCCCTCCGGTGATGGGATCCACCCCGAAGCCCACCCGATGCGCGGCAGGCGAGGGAGCCGGTGAGTTCACCGCGAAGGAGTAGTCCACCGTGGTCCGGCCGCCAGCGTCATTGCCGTTGTTAAGGGGGTCTGGATCGTTGTGGTCTGCTGTGCCGTCCCCATCGGTATCGGCCATGTTGGGATCTGTTCCGTACTCGTAGATCTCCTGCCAGTCTGTCAGTGAATCGCCATCACTGTGGGCGCTGTAGGGGTCGGTTCCGAAGGCATTTTCAAAAGTGTCGGATAATCCGTCAGAGTCCGAATCGGTGGCATAGACCGGCCGGCTCCAAAACGGGAGGGTCAGAGACAAGGCCACCCC
>SWCD01011920.1_pt1 | contig 29154 bp, 29 predicted proteins | sample 4693011 | NCBI WGS metagenome assembly SWCD01 (sample SAMN10267278, study PRJNA491770) | bioreactor metagenome | isolation source: DHS bioreactor inoculated with marine | place: Japan: Omine Ridge, Nankai Trough | reverse complement strand
GCCCGGAGTAACCCCCGGCCGTGAAGCCTGTGCCGAAGCCGGCACGGGCCTCACGGCCTCTTTTCATCCCCCTGATCCTCCTCCTTGACGGGCACCGGATCGTAGCCTCCCGGGACAAGCGGGCGGCAGCGCAGGATCCGCTTCAGACCCAGCCAGGAGCCCCGGATCAGTCCCCACTCCCGGAGCGCCTCGGCGCAGTACTCCGAGCAGGTGGGGGTGAATCGGCAGGCGGCCGGCAGGAGCGGGCTCACGGCGACCTGCGAGAAGCGGAGCAGGAGGATGAAAGGCAGGACGAGCAGGCGGCGAAGAGGCCCCCTCACCGCCGCGGCCCCCTCTCTCTCACCAGGCGGACCGCCGCTTCGGAGAGGCGCAGCAGGCTCTCCTCGAGATCGGCGAACTCCAGCACCGTGCCCCGGCCGACCGGGAGCACGATGAAGTCGTGGCCCTCGGCAATCTCGGCGTGATGGATCCGAAACGCCTCCCGCACTCTGCGCTTGAACTTGTTGCGAAGGGGCGAGTTGCCGAACTTCCGACCCACGGTGAGTCCGATCCGGGACGGACCGCCCTCGTCGCGCGGACACGCGTAGAGGACGATCCGTTTATCCGCCCGGGAACGGCCCCGATCGAACACGCGCCGGAATTCCGGGCGTTTCAGGAGCCTGAACTCTGGCGGGAAGGGGGCGTCCATCAACCGAACTGGATCCCCTGCGCCAACGGGAGATCCCCGCCGTAGTTGATGGTGTTGGTCTGACGGCGCATGTAGGCCTTCCAGGAGTCGGAGCCGGCCTCGCGGCCTCCCCCGGTGTCCTTCTCCCCTCCGAACGCCCCTCCGATCTCGGCGCCGCTCGTGCCGATGTTCACGTTGGCGATGCCGCAGTCCGAACCGGCCGCGGAGAGGAACGCCTCCGCGGACCTGAGGTCGGTGGTGAAGATGGCGCTCGACAGCCCCTGGTCCACCCCGTTCTGCACGGCGATCGCTTCCTCGACGCCGTCCACGGTGACGAGGTAGAGGATCGGGGCGAAGGTCTCCTCCTGCATCATGGGCAGGTTCTTCGGCGCTTTCACCAGGGTCGGCTGAACGTAGCACCCGGATCCGAAGCCGTCTCCCTCGAGCACCTCACCGCCACAGATCACCTCGCCGCCCTGCTCCTTGATGGTCTCGAGCGCCTTGACGAAGGTCGCGACCTCGCCGGCGTCCACCATGGGGCCCATGAGAATCCCGTCCGCGAGCGGGTCGCCGATCGGGACCTGGGCGTAGGAGGCGAGAAGCCGCCGGGTCAGTTCGTCGGCGATCTTGCCGTCCATCAGCACGCGCCGGGTGGAGGTGCAGCGCTGTCCCGCGGTGCCCACGGCGCCGAAGAGAATGGCGCGCGTGGCGAGATCCAGGTCGGCGTCCTCCGTCACGATCACGGCGTTGTTGCCGCCCAGTTCGAGAATGGCCTTGCCGAGACGGCCGGCGACGACCTCCCCGATCCGACGCCCCATGCGGCAGGAGCCGGTGGCGCTGATCAAGGGAACGCGGCGGTCGTTGATCAGGCGCTCCCCGACAACGGAACCCCGGCCGACCGAGAGGCACATGACGCCGGGGTGGCCGTGATCCGTGAAGACCTTCGCGGCAATCTTGCTGCACGCCACCGCCGTCAACGGCGTCTTCGACGAGGGCTTCCAGATCATCGAGTCGCCGCAGACTGCGGCCAGCATGGCGTTCCAGCCCCAGACCGCCACCGGGAAGTTGAAGGCGGTGACGATGCCGAGGATCCCGAGCGGATGCCACTGCTCGTACATCCGGTGGTGGGGGCGCTCGGAGTGCATGGTGAGCCCGTAGAGCTGCCGCGAGAGCCCGACGGCGAAGTCCGCCATGTCGGTGACCTCCACCACCTCGCCGACACCCTCGGGGCGGATCTTGCCCATTTCCAGCGAGATCAGGGCGCCGAGTTCCTCGCTGACCTCGCGGATGGCGTCACCGAGGTCCCGGATGACCGCGCCGCGCAGGGGCGCGGGAACCGTGCGCCAGCGGAGGAACGCCTCGTGAGCGGCCAGGACCGTGGTCTCGTAGTCCTCCTCCGTCGCGAGAGTGACCGAGCCGATGACGCTCCCGTCGATGGGGGAGATGGACGGGAGGAGGTCCGCGTCCGCACGGTCGATCCACTCGCCGGCATAGACGCCGGAGTTTCGAGCCGAGAGTCCGAGTCTGTCGAGAATGTCATTGCGCGTCATGAGTTCCTCCACGGGTGAGCGGTCCGAGGCATTGTAGGGGGTTTTCCAAATCCCGAATCATGGGTCTTGAGGTTTGCCGAATGTTAGGCTACCTTGTTCGCGGTTCGTTCGCGAAAGAGGAGGTACCGGTGCCCTTCTACACCCGAAAGCAGCAGTCGGTTCTGGAATTTGTAGCCGAGTACCAGCGCCAGAACGGAATTTCACCGACCCTCGAGGAAATCGGCGAGCATCTCGGCATCACCAGGGTGACGGCGTTCCAGCATGTGAAGAGCCTCACCGCCAAGGGAGCGGTCCGCACGAGTCCGCTGCTATCGCGCTCCATCGAGATCCTCGACCCCGACTACCGGCCCGAGAGCGGCGCCCTGCCCATCCTCGGTCGCATCGCCGCCGGCTGTCCCATCGAGGCCATCGAGGACCGTGAGGAGTTCGACCCCCGCGAATTCTTCCCCGCGGGAGAGGGCTACTTCCTCCTGCGCGTGCAGGGGGAATCGATGATCGGCGACCAGATCGCCGACGGCGACCTGGTGCTCGTGGAACCCCGAAAGACCGCCTCGGACGGGGACACCGTGGTGGCGGTTCTTCCGGAGGGAGACGCCACGCTGAAGCGGCTCTACCGCGAGGAAGGGCGGTATCGGTTGCAGCCCTCGAATCCGACGATGGAGCCGATCTATACGGAGGATCTGGAGATCCGGGGGGTGGTGCGGGGGGTGCTGAGGAGGTACTGACCGGAGGGCCGGGCGCTGTCCCGGCTGTTGTGGGGGACGCGTGGACGCTGAGGGGCCGGGTGTGGACGCGGTCTGGTTGGGCCACGGGGGTTGAACGGCTGAGGGGGACGGGCGGACGCTGAGGGGGCAGGCGTTGAAAGGCTCAGGTGCAGGTGAGAATGACCCCGACCAGGATGGCGAGGAGAATGATCCCGACGAAAGCCAACTCGATGATGGGGTAGCCGGTGCGTTTCACAATGCCCCGATTGTCGGCTCCCTCCTCTAGTTCGTCAATCGACTCCTCAGGCGCTACCATCACCAACCATGCGGCTTCTCCTCCTTCTCTGCGTGCCCCTGATCGCCGCCTGCCAGAGCTTCCCCGAGCCCGTGGCGGAGCCCGTGGATCCTCTCCTTTCGACGACGCTGGCGGCGACTCATTTTGCCCTTGAGCGCGGGGCTCCCGCGGCGCCGGAGATCCTCGCTGCGGCGCTTGAAGCCTATCCCGACTCCGTGGATCTCAGGCGGATGGCCCAGAACCTGCGCTTCGCCCGGGGGGAGGACTGGCGGGTCTATCTGGAAGCTCGCGCCGCGCACGAGGCGACGCCCGAAGACGCCGGCACCATCTACCTCTACGGGCGGACGATCCCGGATCGAGAGGTCCAGCGAGATCTCTTTGAAATGGCCGTCCGGCAGGATCCGGCGCTCTTTCGGGGCTGGTTCGGGCTGGCCTCGGCCTCGCTGGCGCTCGATCTGAGCGAGGAGGCGCTCTTCGCCGCCCGCGCCGCACTGACCGTCCGGCCGGACGAGCCGGAGGCTCTTCTGCTGCTGGCGGGGGCGCTTCGGGCCGAGCACGATTTCGCCGGAGCGGATAAGGTCTACCGGCGGCTGCTGACCGAACATCGCGGTTATCTCAGGCCGCTTCTCTCGGCGGCGGCCTACGTTCGCAAGAGAGGAGAGCCTGACCTGGGACTCTCGGCGGTGCTCGATGCGCTGGCGCTGGCCCCCGGTGACTTTGCTCTCGAGGGAGCGGTATTCTCCCAGGTGGGCGGGCCGGGGATCTCCGAGGCCGGGCTTCTCCGGGCACTCGAAATGATCGCCTCGGATGAGGAGACAGCCCTGCTCGTCCGGGCCCGCTGTCTTCACCGGCTGGGGCGATCCTTGGATGCGCGGGGATGCCTGACCGGCGAAGCTCGGCTGAAGCCGGACGAAGTGGTGTCGCTTGCTCTCTCGGCGGGTGACTACGCCCTGGCCGTCAAGGCGCTCCAACGCGCCCGCTTCCCGGTGATCGATCCCGAGGTGCCCGACCAGCGCCGCGAGGCCGAGGCACGCCTTGACCGGGCCCTCGAGAGCGCTCGTCATACCCCCGACGACCCCGACTGCCTGGCGGCGCTGTCGCGGGCTCTCTCCGGGACCGGGTTCGCGGAGGATGCGGTCGTGCTCGCGGCCCGGGCGCTGGCTCTTCGCCCCGAGGACGCCGCTCTCCAGGAGTTGCTCGCGGGAAACCTCGCCTGGCAGTTGTTCCTCACCGACGTTCGGCAATGCCTGACGCGCGTGCGCGAAGTCGGACGCGGCGGAGGGAGGCCGGAGAGCTTCGACGAGATACGGGAGTTCCTGGCCGCCGCCTCCCTGCGGAGACTCGGCAAGGACATCGTCTCCGACATCGAGGAGCTGTCGTACCCGTTCGTGGGGGAAGTCCTCCGAACGGATGGGGCCGGGGCGCCGGAGGAATGGAGTCGTCGGGGGACCCTCATGGTTCTCGGGGCGCGGGCGGGGGGGGAGGTCGCGGCCTTCGTCTCGCGGCTTTCGGGCCACTACCGGGGACTTTTCGAGGAGGGGGTCACCTACGACCTGGCGCTCTCCCGGGGCAGCAGCCTCTCCGTCGAGGACGACGGTCCGGGCTCCGTAGCGGGGTTCACGCTGCCGGGGTGGATCGTGCTCGACCTGGACGTGATCGACGGCACCGCCGCGGAAGTCCGGCACCTGGCCCGGGAGGCGCGTCCCGCGGATCTCTGGCCGGCTCCGGACCGGGAAACGCGTCGCTCCACGTGGTTCCCCGGGGGTGTGCGCGAGCGCCTGGCGGCCTCGATCGGCCGCGCGGACGACGAGGTGCTCCTCGCCACCCTGGCCCACGAAGGCGGCCACGCGGTGGACGCCGACCGCTACCTGCCGTTCCTGCCGAGCTTGCCGCGAACGCTTCTCAAATTCGCCGGCCACGGCTTCTCCCCGGCCAACGTCGAGGTCGGGCTGGAGCGGACGGCCGAGATCCACTCGCTCCGGACTTCGCCGTCCAAACGGGTGGCGCTGCTGAACACTCTCGGTTTCCTGCCGGACGCGAGGTCTCAGCCGCCGCACTCGCTGGCCTACCAGGAGATCATCGAGGTGCTCATCGCGGAGATCGACAACCACCCGGAGCTCTATCCGTCGGTGGATCGGCGCTTCAACATCCTCCAGCAGTTCGATCGGTTGACGGACGAGGAGATCGACCGCCTTACTTCCCGGGCGCCCTAGCAGCGTTCCCCACAGCCATCAGGGCCTCGATCTCGGCTCGCGTCTTCGGGACGCCCGCGGACAGCACGTCGCATCCCTCTTCTGTCACCACCACGGTGTCTTCGATGCGGATGCCAAGGCCCTGCTCGGGGAAGTAGAGGCCCGGCTCCACGGTGATCACCATGCCCTTTGCGAGGGGGCCGCCGCGGGAGGGGTCGTGCGCCTCAAGGCCGACGTGATGGCTCGTGGCGTGCATCCGGCCACTCGAGAGGCCGGCCTCCTCGATCACCGCATCGGCTGCGAGATGGATGGTCCGGAGGGTCACGCCCGGCTTCACCCTGTCGATGGCGGCCTTCTGGGCGGCGAGCACGACGTCGTAGATGCGGGCCTGCTCGTCGGTGAACCGCCCGTTCGCGGGGAAGGTCCGGGTGACATCGGCGGCGTAGCCCAGGTGCTCCGCGCCGACATCCATGAGCACCAGGTCGCCGTCCTCGATCCGGCGACGGTTGGCCTGGTAGTGAAGCACCGTCCCGTTCAGACCGGAAGCCACGATGGAGGCGAAGGCCTGTCGGGGAGCGCCCCCGCGTCGGCAGTGAAACTCGAGAAGGGCCTGCAGTTCGTACTCGAACATGCCCGGTCGGCATTGCGCGTAGCAGGCTCGGAGCCCCTCGGCGGTCAGTTCGCAGGCCTTCCGGATGCGCGCGACCTCCCCCTCGCTCTTCACGGAGCGCAGCGGCGCCAGGAGGGATCGCGCCGGCAAGAGATCGAGATCCGGTCGGTGGCGAAGGAGCGGAGCCAGCGCCCGCGGCGGATTGCGGGGGTCGAGCAGGTACAGGCGGCTTCCCTCCGGGAGTTTCAGCAGGTCCTCGATGAGCACGCCTTTCGGCCTGGTGTCGTCGATGCCCGTGGCCTTCGCGGCGGCCGGGCCGGGATGGAGGAACGGCCCCTCCCAGCGTTCGCGGCGGGGACTGGCCGGGGGAAGATACAGGCGCTCCAGAAGGGTCGGAGGTTTCGACCTTCCGCTCTCGTCGGCCGGGGGCTTCGAGACGGTGAGGACGAGGGTCGTGTCGGCATCGGTCAGGCCGGTCAGGTAGAAGAGGTTCGGTTCCGGGATGCGATCGCGATAGTCTCCGGCCGGGGCGCCCGTGAGCACCAGGGTCCCTTCGACCATGCCCACGGCCAGGGCCAGACGCCGGGCACGGTGTTCCTCGTTCGGATCGCGGTCGGTGAGGGGACCGCCGGTGGCGAGGGAGATCAGACCGAGAAGAAGGAGCGACGGAGCGAGAGCTCTCGGCTTCACCGACCCGGGCTCGAGAGGACCGCGATGATCTCCTCCGGCGATTCGGCGGAGAGGACCGCCTCGCGGACCTCGTCGCTCTTCAGGCGGAGGGTGACGCCGGCCAGGATCTCGAGGTAGCGCTGCTGCTCCCGGCTCGGACCGGCGATGAGCACCACGATCTGGACGGGCTTCTGGTCGAGGGAGGTGAAGTCGATGCCGTCCCTGGCCCGGCCGATGGCCACCACGAAGTCCCGGACGGAGGGGATCTTCGCGTGGGGGATGGCGATGCCCAGGCCGATGCCCGTGGACATGATCCCTTCACGCTCGAAGATGGCCTCCTGCAACTTCTCGGCATCCTCAACGGCCGGACTGCCGGCGCAGAGGGCGACGAGTTCCATGATCGCCCCGTCCTTCGAGGAGGACTTCAGGTCCGCAACCCGGTCCGGAGAGAGATAGCTCTTGATGTCGATCACGGTTCGTCCCCTTCATCGAAGGCCGACTTCATCCAGCGGACGGAGACCGCTTCGCCCCGCTTCCCGATGGATACGGCTGCGATATCGTACCGCCGCGGGCTCGAGCCCAAGCCCTTTCTCGTGAGAAAGGCGCGAGCGCCACGGATGACGTGCCGCTCCTTGGCCGCATCCACCGTTTCCTCGGGGCTGACCCGGGATGTGGCGGCCCGGGACTTCACCTCGATGAAGACGATGGTCCGGCCGTCGAGGGCCACGAGGTCGATCTCCGCGCCGGCGGAGCGGAGGTTGCGCTCCAGGAGGGTCATCCCGAGGCGCTTGAGCTCGGCCTCGGCCGCGCGCTCGCCGACCTGCCCGGGACCGACCTGTCCGGAACCGACCACCTACTCCTCGGAGGCTTCCGCCACCATGGTGCGGGCGCGCGCGGCCTTCTTCTCCTTCTCGTAGGCCATGCGGGTCTTGTCCCAGATCTTCTCCTTGACCCGGGTCGCCTTGCCCGTCCGGCCGCGCAGGTAGTAGAGCTTGGCGCGACGGACACGGCCCATGCGGCGGACCTTGATGTCCCTGATCTTCGGAGAGTGGAGGGGGAAGGTCCGCTCCACACCTTCACCGGCGACGATGCGACGGACCGTGAAAGTGGCGCGGTTGCCGCTGCCCTTCCGTCCGATGACCGTGCCGTTGAAGATCTGGATCCGTTCCTTCTCCTCGGTCTTCCCGCGGCCGACTTCGACCGTTTCTACGATGGAGACGCTGACGTCCACCGTGTCCCCGATTCGAAATTCGGGGATCTCGCTCTTCATGTACTCCTGCTCCAGGTCGTCAAGTCGCCTCATCAGACCGCTCCTTCAATAGGCGCTCGCGGGTGATCCGCCGCGCCATGGCAAGTCGCCACTCCCTGATCTTCTCGTGATGCCCGGACAGCAGCACGTCCGGAACACCGAGCCCGCGGTACTCCGCCGGCCGCGTGTACTGCGGGTACTCCAGGAGTCCGTCACCGGTGAAGGACTCCTCGTTCAACGAGTCCGCCGATCCCAGCACTCCCGGGATCAGCCGACTCACCGCGTCGATGATCAGCATCGCCGCGATCTCACCACCGGACAGAACGAAGTCTCCGGCCGAGATCTCGTCCGGCAGAAGAACCTGCCGGATCCGCTCGTCGAAACCCTCATAGTGCCCGCAAATCAGGAGCACGTGCTCCTTTTTAGCGAACTCCTCCGCCGTCTTCTGCCGGAACCGACGCCCGGCGGGCGTGAGCAACACCCGGTGGGCGTCCTCGCCGCGTTCCCGGAGCACGTGTTCCACGCAGGAAACCACCGGCTCCACCTTCATCACCATCCCCGGCCCACCGCCGTACGGCTTGTCGTCGGCGGACCGATGGCGATCCGTGGTGAAATCCCGAATGTCCCACAGCCCGACGTCCAGCAGACCCTTCTCCCTGGCGATGCGGACCATGGACTCGGAGAGAACCGCTCCGAACATCCCTGGGAAGAGCGTCAAAACGTCGATTTTCACTGGGGGCGCCCGGTGCCGGATACGCGTTCCGAGAACGCCGATCGGAAACCGGCGTACAAAACTGGAGAGGTTAGTCAGCCGAGGGGCCGGGTCAAGGTTTTTCGCCGACCGATCGCACCCCGGCAACTGGAGTGGCCGCTCCTTTAGCGGTACTCTTTCGTCATGTTCACGGGAATCATACAGGAAGTGGGAACCATACTCTCGGTCCTGCCGGGAGGCGAAAGGGCCGCGCTGGCCGTCGAGACCGTGGATCTCGCGGGGGACGTGGCGCTCGGGGACTCCGTGGCGGTGAACGGCGTCTGCCTGACCGTGACCTCGATCGATCCTCCGACCCTGACCTTCGACGTCGTCACCGAGACCTTGAAGAAATCCACGCTGGGCAGTCTGGCCCGGGGCCACCGGGTGAACCTGGAGGGGGCGCTCAAGATCGGGGACCGGCTGTCCGGTCACTTCGTCATGGGCCACGTGGACGGCGTGGGGGAGGTCGCGCGGCGCTCCGACGACCCCGGTCAGGTCACCCTGACGGTGCGGGCGCCGGCGGAGGTCGCGGCGATGGTCATCGAGAAGGGCTCCGTGGCGATCGACGGCGTGAGCCTGACCACTTTCGACGTGGGCGGCGGCCTGTTCTCCGTGGCGCTCGTGCCCCACACTCTCGACCACACCATCCTGAAGGACATCCGGCAGGGGACCCCGGTGAACCTCGAGGCCGACATCATCGCCCGGTGGGTGGCGAAGCTGCTTCCCGGCGGGGAAAGCGGCGGTTTGACGATCGAGAAGCTCCGCGATGCCGGTTACGGTTAGGATTGAGACCATGACCCGCTCACTCCTGACGATCTGCTTCCTCTTCCCCCTGGTGCTCGTCGCTCCGCCGTCCTCGGCCGGGGAGAAGGGCTTCTCCACGGCGCGCGCGGCCATGCGGAAGGGGCTCGCCTCCAGCAACGTCCGGGACCGCGCGAACGCGGTCTGGGAACTGGACGGCTTCGACAGCGCCCAGGCCGCCCGCACGCTGGTGCGGGTAGTGCTCTCCCGAGACGACCGGGCGCCCGTCATCAACGGGGCGATCAAGCTCCTCGCCTCCCTGAAGAGCGAGGAGGCGATCGACGCCCTGGTCGCGGAGTCGACGTCGGGGCCTCCGCTCCGCCGGGCCCGGGTGCTCGAGGTCCTGGGGCGTCTGGGCGGACACCGGGTGGATGGGACCCTCCTCACGGCGGCCTACGACGAGAACGACCTGATTCGCACCAGCGCCGTGCTGGGGCTCGAGGGCCTGGGCACCGGTCGCACGAGTCTGGCGCTCGGCGACGCCCTGCAGGCGAAAGCCTGGCCGGTGCGCTCCGCGGCGACCGGCGTGATCCGCCGGCGCGGCGATCCGGACCTGGTCCCGGCGCTCATCGAACGCCTGCGGCCCGGGGTGGAGGACGGGCGGCTCGCGGCGGATGCGGCCCGGGCACTCGTTGGACTCACCGATCACCGCTTCGGAATCTCCTACGACGCCTGGCGTCGATGGTTCGTCGAGGTCAAGGGCGGAGAGCTTCCTCCGGAGCCGGAGAACCCGTCCACGGGTCCGGTGAAGGCCCGCGTCGAGTTCTCCGACCTGAAGTCCGTGGCGCGGCGGGTCGTCTTCGTGCTGGCGGTGAATGAATCCATGCGCGGGGAGATCGCCGAGGGGGGAGAGCGCAGGATTCCGTCGAAGGTGAAGATCGAGGGCGGCCCCGTGGCCGAGGAGTGGTTGAAGGCCGACACCAAGCTCGAACTGGCCCAACTCTGGCTGGCCCGCACCATCTCCAGCCTGGACCCCGAGGTTTGCTTCGATGTGATCACCTACGGCGCCGGGGCTGGCGCGGTCTTCGGCGAACTCCTGCCGGCCACTCCCCGGAACCGGCAGAAGGCGATCGGCCGGATCTCCTCGCTTTCGCCGTCCGGACGGGCCAACGTGTACGCGGGCCTGCGCGCCGTCTTCGAACTGCTCGGCAAGGATCCCCTGGGACCCGAAAACCTCGAGGGTGGGCCGGAGACCGTGTTCTTCATCTCCGACGGAACCTCGGAGACGGGCGAGATCATCGACGGCACCGCCGCCGTCGATGAGGTGGGGCGTCTGAACCGCTATCGGCAGATCCAGTTCCTCGCCGTCGGAGCCGGCGAGTTCGACTCCCGGGTCCTGGCCGAAGTCGCCGGCCTGGGGCCGGGCGGGGCGCTGATCGCGATCCCGTAGGAGTCCGGCTGGTCAAGGCAATCGCCTCGGATTCCGATCTATGGAGTGGTGGGGGACTCCCCGCCGTCCTGCTTTGATCACTCTCGAGGTGGTTCCATGAACTTCCGGCGACCTGTTTTCCTCGCCCTGGCGCTGATGCTGATCTTCGGCTGCGGCACGCAGCAGAACAACCACGCGCCTCTCGTCTGGACGGACGGCGAGGGGGGCGACTCCGGCTCCACCGGGGCGTCCACCGAGCCGGCGGAAGAGCCCGCCCCCTCCGAACCCGGGGAAGTCGTCGAGATCTCCGTCAGCAAGGAGGTCATGGCGGAGTTGATGGGTATCATCAACCGCGAGCAGGCCATGTTCGCCGATCGCATCGAGGTCGATGCCTCCCGCATCCCGTTCCGGATCGCCATGGTTTCGGTGGCCGACCCCGCCTACGTGATGAAGCAGGAACTCGATCTGAAGACCCAGAAGGCCACCGGCTTCCTGCTCCGATCGAGGCTCGCCCAGCCCTATCTCGAGCGTGACTTCCCACGACTCCGCATCGGTGACGGCATCGACCTGGGGGCCGTCCGGGAAATCGCGGTTCGTTCGCACACCAAGGTCACTCGCCGAAAGCCGATCTTCCTGATGATCCGCGGGCAGGGCCACGCCGTCTACAGCGATGCGGAGTCCGGCCGGCGCCTGGAGCGGGACACGATCACGCTGCTGACCGAAGTGATCGCCTCGGGGGACGGCTATCGCGTGCAACACCGGGTTTTCTGATCCGGTACGGAGAGGGCGGATCTGGAAAGAACTTGCCGACGCCCCGGCAAGGGCGCGCTAGAATCTGCGTGTGCCGTCTACCTGCTGCAGGCCCCTGCATGTGCCGCGGCCCGTTTCGTGTCGTCGGTGATTGGAGGCGGAGATGAAACGTGACGTCGTTCTGCTCGTCGTCCTCTCGAGCATCGTCCTGCTGGCAACCCCCGCGGCTCTCGGCGACGTTCTGCTGCTCGATGGCGGAGGTCGCGTCGAAGGCGTGGTCACAGACCGGGGCAGGTCCGTCGAGGTCAAGAGCCTCTCCGGTTCGGTCATCGTCAGAAAGGACGAGATCCTCGATCGGGTGGTGACCCCCTACATCACGGAACTCTACGAGGAGCGGCTTCGTCGTCTCCCCGACGGAGATGTCGGCGCGCACTTCCGGCTCTTTCAGTGGTGTCGAAAGAACCGCCTTCTGAAGCGGGCCGACGTGCACCTTCAGCGCACCATCGCGGTTGACCCGGAGCACGCCGAAGCCCGCGCGATCCTCGGCCATGTGAAGTTCAAGGGCGTCTGGATGGACGCGGACCAGGCCCGGGTGGCGGCGATGGGGGAGAAGGGCTTCATCCGCTACGAGGGCCGCTATTTCACCGAGAGCGGGCTGCTCGCCTTCCTCGATGCCCGTCGGGAAGAGCAGAAGATCGAGGCCGAGATCGATCGTCGTCGCGCCGAGCGGGAAGCCGCCGAGCGCCGGGCGCGCGAGGAGGAGGAGCGCATCCGACTGATCGCCGCGGAGCGGAAGCTCCTGGAGGACGCCCTCGCCGAAGCCGAGCAGATCCGCCAGGAGCGGGACGCCCTGCTCCTCCAGAATCGCGATCTGATCGACCTCGTTCGCGATCTCTCCTGGAACTCCGGTTGGATCGGAACCTGGGGAGTCTCCTACGGCGGCTGGGGAAACTCCCGCCGCACCCTTCGCCGGCCCCGCCCGGTGCCCTACGGTCCGCGCATCGGCATTCGCTACGATGGCGGCAACGTTCAGGTCCGAGGAGTCGTGCGCTGATGGAAATCCGCTTCTGCGACCAGTGCGACGCATCGATCCCGGAGGCGGACATCGACCGGGGTGTGTCGGCGCTCTTCGAGGGGAAACTGCTCTGTTCCCTGTGCCTGCCGCGTTCCCGGCATCGCCGGCTCGTCTCGCTTTCGCTCTACCCGCTCTCCCTCCTGGCCGCGGTGGCGATGGGGGCCGGGCTTTCGGTCTGGCTGCTCACCCCGCGGATCGACGCGCTCTCGTCGCAATTGAAGGCCGTGAAGCTGGCGGAAGTCCGGCGTCCATCCGTGGATCCCTCCGTGGTGAAGGCTCTTCAGGACCTGGGGTGCGTGGATGCGGCCCTCTCCGAAGTGGTCACCGAACTCCGGTCGGGGATTTTGGATCGGGACGGCGAGGTCTCGGCGGTGCTCGAAGACCTGTCGACGAAGCTGACCGTACTGGCGGACGAGGCCCGCGAAGTCCGGGAGTATCTCGCCCGGGCCGCGACCGTGTCGGTCCCGGCGGTCAAGGCCGTCGTGCCTCCGGCGCCCCGGCCTGAAGCGGTGCCGCAGGTGGATGTGGAGACCTGGCTGCCCCTCACCGCCGATGACGATCCCGGGGTTCGCCTGAGCGCCCTGGTGGCGCTCGAACCGGTGCGCGACGACCGCGTGCTGGCGGCCGCCCGGACGGCGCTCACCGACTCGGATCCCGTCGTCAAGGCGCAGGCCGCGAAGATGGTCGGGGACCGGATGGACGACGCCTCCGTGCCGGATCTCATCGTCCTGCTCATGGACCACAATGCGCGCGTCAGGGTTGTCTCCCATCGGGCGCTCGAGACCATCGCCGGGCTCGACCTCGAGTTCGAAGCGACGGACTCCGAAGAGGCGCGGAGAGGCGCGGCCGAGGCCATCCGGAAGACGCTTCTCCGGTAGCCCGCCCTCCCGCGGCCCGTCCCGCCCAATTGCCTTGTTCCCTCCGCCGGAAGCTCGCTAAACTCGCCAAGTCACAGAGTTTCCTACTCCCCACGGGCTGGCCTCCAGGAGGTCTTGATGAAGATTCACGAGTACCAGGCGAAAGCGGTCCTCGCACGCTACGGCGTCGAGGTCCCGAACGGTGGCGCCGCGACGAGCGCCGAGGACGCTTTGAAGATCGCGAAGGGGTTGACCCCGCCGATCGCGGTGAAGTGCCAGATCCATGCCGGTGGGCGGGGAAAGGGCACCCTCGACGTGGACTACGGCGGTGCCCCGCTTCACGGCGTATTGCTGGTCAAGGATGTCGAGGAGGCCGCGAACGTCGCGGGCCTGATGCTTGGCCACACCCTGGTCACCAAGCAGACCGGCCCCGAGGGCAAGGAAGTGGGCCGGGTCCTTCTGGAGCAGGGCACTTCGATCGACCGCGAGCTCTACCTCGGCATCGTGCTGGACCGGGCACTCGGTCGGCCGGTGATGATGGGTTGCGCCGAGGGCGGGACCTCGATCGAGGAGATCGCCGCGGAGCGTCCGGAGGCGATCCTCAAGGAGCCGCTGGCGCCGAAGCGCGGGATCGAGGGCTTCCAGGCGCGACGGCTGGCCGTCGGCCTGGGCATGAAGGGCGGTGAGATCCGCCAGGCTGAGAAGCTGATGGTGGCCCTGGCCAAGGCGTTCGTGGAGCTCGACTGCTCCCTCGCCGAGATCAACCCGCTGGTCGTCACCACCGACGGCAAGGTCATGGCGCTCGATGCCAAGATCAACTTCGACGACAACGCGCTCTTCCGCCACCCGGAAATCGCGGAACTTCGGGACCTCTCCGAGGAGCACCCGGTGGAGGCCCGTGCACACGAGTTCGACCTCTCCTACGTCTCCATGGACGGCACGATCGGTTGCATGGTCAACGGGGCCGGTCTGGCGATGGCGACCATGGACATCATCAAGTTCGTCTCCGACGGCAGGGCCGAGCCGGCGAACTTCCTGGATGTCGGCGGCGCCGCCGACTCCCGCCGGGTCACCGAAGCGATGCGGATCATCCTTCAGGACCCGAACGTGAAGACGATCCTGGTGAACATCTTCGGCGGGATCGTGCTCTGCGACGTGATCGCCGAGGGCATCGTCTCCGCGACGAAGGAACTGGGCCTTACGGTGCCCCTGGTCGTCCGCCTCGAGGGCACGAACGTGGACCGCGGTCGCGAGATCCTGGAAAGCTCCGGCCTGAACATCATCACCGCATCGTCGATGGAGGATGCGGCCCTTAAGGCGGTCAAGGCTGCCGGAGTGGAGGTGTAACGATGAGCATCCTGGTGAACAAGGACACGAAGGTTGTGGTCCAGGGCATCACCGGCGGTGCCGGCAAGCTCCACACGGGCCACATGGTCGAGTACGGAACGAAGGTCGTGGCCGGCGTGACCCCCGGCAAGGGCGGCTCGGAAGTCCACGGCGTGCCGGTGTTCGATACCGTGACCGACGCCGTGGAGAAGACCGGAGCGAACTGCTCCGTGGTCTTCGTCCCCGCCGCGTTCTGCCGCGACGCGATCATCGAAGCCGCCGACTCCGGTGTGGAGTTGGTGGTGGCCATCACCGAGGGCATCCCCACCCTGGACGTCGCGGACCTGATGCACTTCCTCCGCGTGAAGAACGTCCGCATGATCGGCGGGAACTGCCCCGGCATCATCACTCCCGGTGAGGCGAAGATCGGCATCATGCCCGGCTACATCCACAAGCCCGGCAAGGTCGGCATCCTCTCCCGCTCGGGCACGCTGACCTACGAGGCGGTCTGGCAGGTTTCGAACGCCGGCGCCGGGCAGAGCACCTGCATCGGTCTGGGCGGCGACCCGATCGTCGGCACCTCGTTCGTGGACGGTCTGGCCCTCTTCGAGGAGGACCCGGACACCGACGGCGTCATCCTGATCGGCGAGATCGGCGGAACCGCGGAGGAAGAGGCGGCCCAGTTCATCAAGGACCACATGAAGAAGCCGGTCGCGGCGTTCATCGCCGGCACCACGGCTCCTCCGGGCAAGCGCATGGGCCACGCCGGCGCCATCATCGCCGGCGGCAAGGGCACCGCTCCGGAGAAGATCGCCGCCCTGCGCAGCGCGGGTGTGGAGGTCTCCGAGAGCCCGGCGCGCCTCGGCGAAGCGATGATGAAGGCGCTCAGCCGGTAGGTTTTCCGGTCCTTACGAGACGAGTTCACGAGCCCGCCGGATCACTTCGGCGGGCTCGATTCTCGTCATACACGCCCGCGGCTCGGGGCGATATCGGCAGCGGCGTTTCAGGCAAGGGGCGCAGGGCAGGCCCTCCCACCGCGTGATGGCCTGGTCCGGCCGACCGTAGGGGCCGGTGCGGAGCGGATCCTGCGGACCCGAGAGCGCCACGACCGGGAGGTCGAGCGCCACCGCGAGATGAACCGGGGCCGAATCGCAGGCCACCAGGACTCCGCCCCTCTCTCTCAGGACGGCAAGCTCTGCCATCAGGCCCCGGAGGTCATCGGTTCCGGCGCGGGCGGGCACTCCGGCACGCGCGGCGAGTCGGCGCCCGCGTTCCCGGTGCTTCGGCCCGGAGAGGAGCAGCACGCCCACTCCCTCCGCGGTGAGCGTCCGGGCCGCCGCAAGGTAGGCCGAATCCGGCCACTCGCGGACGTCCTTCGCGGCGCCGACGGAGAAGGCCACGATTGGTCCCGGCACCTCGTCGAGATCGTCCCGGGCGCGGACGAGTTCCTCTTCGGTGGGGGAGAGGCCGTACTCCACACGGGGTTCCGGGTCGCCGAGGTGGCGGCAGAGCGCGAGTGTGCGATCCACGGAGTGCGGGCCACGGGCCGGTTCCGCATGTTCAGCAGCCGCGAGGACCGCCGGCCGTTCACGATACTCCGCGGGGGCCAGACCCACCTTTCGCGGCGCCCGCGTCGCCGCCAGCACCAGGCCGGACTTCAGGTTTCCCTGCAGGTCCACCGCCAGGTCGAACCGTTCCCGCCGGATTTCGCCGAGGAAACGCCAGATGGCGCGAAGACCTTCCCGGCGCGGGAAGATCAGCGTTCGATCCACGAAGGGATGATCGTCGAGAAGGGGAGCGGGACCGGCCTGCACCGCCCAGGAAATCTCCGCATTCGGGTAGAGGCGCCTGAGACTCGCGGCCAGAGGCAGGCCGTGCACGACGTCGCCGATGGCGGAGAGACGGACGACCACGATGCGGCGCGGTTCCATTCAGAGAGGATAGCCGGGGCCGGATTTCTCCGCCAACAACGGGCGCCCGGACTCCCGGCGAGCCCTTGGCTTTGCTGAAATCCGCGCTCGTGCTACCTTCCGCACATGAACGGATCGAGGAATTCGAGGGACGCCTCCTTCTCGAAGCGGGTGACCCCGATCGTGCTCTGCCTGGTGGGCGTCTGGGCCATCGTGGGGTCTTCGAAGCTCGGGTTCAGCCACGAGTGGTCGGGGACGATCGTGAGGGTGCTGCTCGGAGTGCTTTTCGTGGTCGTCGGAGTGATCTACTCCCAGACTTCACGCTCGGCGGGCATGAAGGCGGAGATCCGGGATGTCTATGAAGCCGTGAACATGCTGCTCTACGGCAAGAACTACCGCCGGGACCGTGAGGCCATCAAGATCCTGCTCACGGCCCTGGCCTCGGAAGATCACGGTGTCCGGGAGAAGGCCTGGAAGAGCCTGAAGGACCTGACCGGGCAGAGCTTCGCTCTCGATGCGGAGGTCTGGCAGTCCTGGTGGGCCGCCAATGAGAAACGCTTCGCCCTGAAGGCGAAGCGTCCTGATGAGAAATAAGATCCGGGTGCTTCCACGAGGAGCTTACGCTCCCAGACCGAGGACCGGCATCCTGTGGAAACCTGTCGGGGGTGCAGCCGTTACGGTGAGGAGAACGCCGCACAGCGCCTTGAACCATGCTCCTCCAGCCACACGCATTTGGAGAAGCGCCTCACCTCCTCGACCCCTTCGTTTCCGCACCCGGATACAGTTATCCAATTGAGTGACTTTCTTGAAGAATCCTGCCATAGGCCTGTAGGGGGATCAAGGGTAAACTTCGACCCCCGGGCCCTGCGGAGCTTTTGCCATGAGTGAGATCCTGTTCCTGCCGAGCGACCTGCCGGTCACGCACATCCAGACGCACTCCTCCCACGTGTTCCTTCAGGGCGACAAGGTGGTGAAGATCAAGAAGCCGGTGGACTTCTCCTTCCTCGACTACTCGACACTCGAGCGAAGGAAGATGTTCTGCGAGCGGGAAGTGGCCCTGAACCGCCGTTTTTCGCCCGAGGTCTACCTCGAGGTCAGGCCGCTCTATCGCCGCGAGGACGGGGCCCTCGGGTTGGACGTACGGGGGGAAATCGCGGAGTGGGCGGTGATCATGAAGCGCCTGCCGCAGGAGGCCATGCTGGCGCTCCGGCTCGAGCGGGGCGACATCCTGCCGGCGGAGATGACCGCCCTGGCGGATCTCCTTTCGGCCTTCTATCGATCCGCCGGGACGACGCCGGAAATCTCCGCTTTCGGCAGCGTCGAGCAGATTCGGGAGAACACCGAGGAAAACTTCGAGACGACCCTCGATTTCGGGACGGAGCTGCTGCCGGACGACGTGCGGAAGCTCCTCAGGCAAAGCAACCAGCGCTTCCTCGAGGACCGGGCCGACCTCCTCTCCGAGCGGGTGAGCGAGGGGCGGATCCTCGACGGCCACGGCGACCTGAAGCCGGAGAACCTGTTCCTCACCGACACGGGGCCGGTGGTCACGGACTGCATCGAGTTCAACGAGCGGTTCCGCTACGGCGACGTCCTTTGCGACCTGGGGTACCTGACGATGGGCCTCCGCGCCGCCGGCCGGGAGGATCTCCGGCAGGTCTTCCTCAACCGCTACTGGGAGGTGGGTGAACCGGACTACCCGGAGGACCTGCTGGCCTACTACGAGGTCTACCGCGCCGTGGTAAAGGGCAAGATCGAGGGATACCGCGCCCGCCAGGCGGAGGTCCCGGCCAAGGAGCGCGAAGAGGCCCGTCGAATGTCGAATGCCCACTTCCTCCTGGCCAGAGACATTGTGATCGAGGCCGGGCTCTGAAAAGGGCGGCCGAAAGGCCGAGCCCTTATCGTCCATTCGCCATTCCCCGTCCGCTTTGGGAGTGCGCGTCGGCCCATCCCCTCCGTGGAAATCCCCCCTCCGGGGGGGGAATTCCACGGAGAGCGAGGGCTTGAAGGGCCCGGAACACCCGTGGATCCAGGACGGCACGTACCTTGCTCATGCCCTGCACCATGGCACGGGCTCGCATTCTCATCGTCGACGACGAACGGTTGATCCGGTGGACCCTCCGGGAGAAACTCTCCGGCGCGGGGCACAGTGTGCGGTCGGCAAAGAGCGGCGAGGATGCCCTCGCGCAGCTTTCCGACGAGCCCGCCGATGTTGTCCTCCTCGACATCCGGCTTCCGGGCATGGACGGCATCGACGTGCTCCGCCGGATCGTCGACACGGATCCGGCCGCGCAGGTCGTCATGGTCACCGCGTGCGACACCGTGGAGCAGGCCATCCGGTCTTTCAAGGAGGGCGCCTGCGACTACGTCATCAAGCCCTTCGACCTGAAGGAGCTGATGGCCGTGGTCGACCGCGCCATCGAGGCTTCCCGGCTCCGGCGTGAGGTCCGCCACTTCCGGACACGGCAGCGGAAACGGTTTTCGCTGACGCGTGTGGTCGGGGACAGCTCGGCGATGCGCGAAATCCTCGCCACCTGCGCGAAACTGGCGGAGTCCGATTTCTCCACGGTCTTTCTTCTCGGTGAGAGCGGAACCGGCAAGGACCTCGTCGCCCGGGGCATCCACTACGCCGGCGCCCGCGGTAATCGCCCCTTCATTGAGATCAACTGCGCCGCGCTTCCCGAGCACCTGCTCGAATCCGAGTTGCTCGGACATGAGAAGGGCGCCTTCACGGATGCCAAGGCCCGCAAGAAGGGCCTGATCGAAATGGCGGACGGCGGGACCCTGTTTCTCGACGAGATCGGCGACATGCGCCCGGGCCTGCAGGGCAAGCTTCTGTCCGTGATCGAGGACCGGCGCTTTCGGCGCGTGGGAGGCGTCGAGGACATCGCCGTCGACATCCGGATCATCGCGGCGACCAACCGGGACCTGGAGCTCGCCGTGGCGGAGGGGGAGTTCCGCGAGGACCTCTACTACCGGCTGAAGGTGCTGCCCATTCGCCTGCCGCCCCTGAGGGAGCGCCCGGAAGACATCCCTCTTCTCGTCGAGCACTTCATCGGCCACTTCAACGGGCTCTACAAGCAGAAGCTCGAGGGCATCAGCGAGGACGCGCTCCGCCTGCTCGCGAAGTATCCCTGGCCGGGCAATGTGCGTGAGTTGAAGAACGTGATCGAGCGCGCCATCATTCTGGGGGACGGGCCCCAGATCCGGTCTGAAGGACTTCCCCCCGAAATCCTGAGACCGCAGCCGGCGGCGATGGAGTACCGCTTTCTGCTGCCCGAGGAAGGCGTGGACCTGGCGGAGGTCGAGGCGGGGTTCCTCAGGCAGGCCCTCGATCTGGCGGCCGGTAACCAGACCCGGGCGGCGGGACTCCTGAACCTGAGCCGGGACGCGCTGCGCTATCGACTGAAGAAGTTCGGGATCGGACAGGTCGCCGTACCGTAGCCCCCCGGCACACGTCTGTGAAAACAGGAGGGACCCGGTCCGTAGACCGAGCCCCTCGAGAAAGCACAGGGTCCGCCACCTGCATTCCGATCAACCTGGTGACGACCCGGGATCCGACTCACAAACAGGTCCCCGAAGGAGACCCTCCATGAGAACGGGTCGCAAGTCAATCCAGCCTTGACCCACCGCTCCGCACCGTTCGACATCCCTGTCGAAAGCACTACATTGCAGCTTTCGCTGCGGTGAGGATAACGCCGCACACTTGTGTTCTTTTCCTTTCAAGAAACGATGTACTACTCCAGCGAAGAACGGCGGTCGGCACCAGACCCTGACGATACTCGGTTTCAAAGAACGAGAGTCCAAAGGGCGAATCGAATGCCAAATTCATGATGGTTGTGAGAATGATGTAATGTGCTTTTGTATGGCGAGTTAGGTGTCAACCGCACGGCGTGGGGAAGCGGTCGTGACTGGTCATTTCGCACAAGTGCGGGGAAAATTCCTCGAAGGGCGCGAGGCCGTCATTTCCGGGGCAGACGGATCGTCACCGTGGTCCCCGTCCCCGGCGTGGAGGAGACGGTGAGATTCCCGCCGTGACCCATCACGATCTTGCGGGCGATGGGGAGGCCCAATCCGGTGCCCTTGTTCTTCGTCGTGAAGAACGGCTTGAAGATCTGGCGGAGCGTTTCCGGTGACATCCCTCGGCCGCGGTCCTCGACTTCGATCCGGATGTCATCGTCCACCAGCGCCGAGCGGACGAAAATCGTGCGCTCCCGGTCGAGGGCGTGCGCGGAGTTCAGGAAAAGATTGAGGAGCACCTGGATCAGCTGCTGGGGGTCGATGCGAATGGGTCCGACGTCGGGTGAGAGATCCAGGTCGAGTTCCACGTCCTTCATCTGATCGGCGGAGCGCAGCAGGGTCGTGGCCGATTCGATGACGAGTTCCAGATCGGTCGGTGCGAAGTTCGGCCGGGTGGGCTTGGTGAAGGACAGAAGCGACAGGACGGTGTCGTCCAGGCGACGGATGTGGTCCAGGATCTCGGTGAAGATCTCGCTTCTCGGGTCGGATGGGGGCGTCGACTCGGCGATCACCTGGATTGCGCCGGAGATTCCCGCCAGGGGGTTCTTGATCTCGTGGGCGATCTGGGCGGCCATCTCGCCGACCTCGGCCAGGGCCTCCGCCTGGATCAGTTGCTCCACCAGGCGCTTGCGCTCGGTGATGTCTCGCAGGATGGCGGAGGCGCCGATGTAGCGACCGTGGGCATCGTGGATGGACGTGCGGGTCAGGCTGACGTGAACCTCTTCCCCCGATTTCTTGAGCCGCCGCGTCTCGTAGTTGCGCAGGGAGCCTTTCTCCTTGGCCTCCGTTCGAACCTTCTCGATCTCGCCGCGATCGACGAGTTCCGCCGGTACGAGAAACCGGAAGTGCTGGCCCAGGGCTTCCTCCGCGGTGTAGCCGAGCAGCTCCTCCGCGCCCCGGTTGAAGCTCTGGATGACTTCGTTCTCGTCCACGGTGAGGATGGCGTCCGCGGAGTCCCTGAGGATCCGGGCCAGGTAGGCCGAGGAGGCGTAGGCTTTCTCCCAGAGCCGGGTCATGGTCGGCTTCATCCGCTCTGTGAGTCGAAGCCCCTGGCGGAGGGCTTCGACCTTCCGCGCGAGTCCGGGGAACCGCTTTGCGGGGAGGATCTCGAAGCGGCAATGCTCCGCGCCCTGGGCCCGACACTCCGGTTCGATGCAGAGCAGCGAGGTGCCGACCGCCTCGGAGGCGAACCCGGAGGCGAAACCGGTGAGGATCCAGCAGGCCGTCCACTCCACGGTCCCGAGGAGCGCCAGACTCTGGTCGGCCTCCACCGAGCCCAGCCAGATGCCGTTCATCTCCTTCAGGCCGTCTTCGACCCTGAGGTTGTGCACGACCGCGCGAGCCATGCCTTCCAGGTTGTGAACCAGGGGGCCGGCCTCGAGGAGCTTCTTCGGGTCGGTGGTGTTCATGCGCCTTTTGAGCACGCGGGCCGTGCGGGTGCCGTCGTGGAATCCGAACCGGAACAGGACCTCGTGGGCCATGACCGGCCCGAGGACCTCGTAGAGTTCCTGGCGGAGCTTCCCCAGGGCCTCCGCGGAGAGGAGCAGCAGGCGCTCTTCCCCGTAGTGTATCTGACCGTCTGCGGTGGTCAGGCTCAGAAGGTCGTCCGGATTGGCGGGGGCCTGCATCATGGTTTTCGAGCATATCCGTCAGAGGGCGGATGAGGAAGAGACGGGTGCATTGCGGAAAATCCCCCGATCTTGAGGAATAGGTTGCGAGGGACCGCCGGGAGCCGGATATCCTCGGAGAATTCCGCAGTCGAGGGAAATGTGCGCTCTGTATCCATCCTCATCGTCGAAGACGAGAAGCTGATCCGATGGTCGTTGACGGAACGACTCTCGCGTGAGGGCTACCTCACCGCGGAGGCCGAGCTGGGCTCGGCGGCCCGGTCGGCGCTGGGCGGGAGCGACTTCGACCTGGTCATCCTGGACTACCGCCTCCCGGACACCGACGGCCTCTCTCTCCTCGAGTGGATGCGCCACGAGTACCCCGACCTCCCCGTGATCCTCGTCACCGCCTACTCCTCCGTGGAGGGCGCGGTGCGGGCCATGAAGCTCGGCGCCTTCGACTACATCCACAAGCCCTTCGACATCGACGAACTCGTCCTGGTCGTCCGGAAGGCTCTCGCCACCACGCAGCTCAAGCGCGAGGTCAGCTGGCTCAAGGAGAACCAGGCGCGGCAGTTCGGCTCCACGCAGATCGTCGGCATCAGCGAGAGCATGCGGGAGATCTTCCACGTCATCGAGCGCGTGGCCAGCACCGATGCCACCACCGTGCTCCTCCGGGGCGAATCCGGCACGGGGAAGGGGCTGGTGGCCAAGGCGATTCACCAGAGCTCCAAGCGTCGCGAGCAGCCGTTCATGACCGTCACCTGCACCGCGCTGCAGGAGACGCTGCTCGAGTCCGAGTTGATGGGGCACGAGAAGGGGGCCTTCACCGACGCCAAGGACCAGAAGAAGGGGCTCTTCGAACTCGCCGACGGAGGGACGATCTTCCTCGACGAGATCGGCGACATTCCCCCGTCCTTCCAGGCCAAGCTTCTGCACGTTCTCGAGGACAAGACGTTCAAGCGCGTGGGAGGCGTTCGCGACATCACGGTCGATGTGAGGATCATCGCGGCGACGAACAAGGATCTCGAGAAGGCTGTGAAGGACGGATCGTTTCGGCAGGACCTTTACTACCGGTTGAAGATCATCCCCATTCCGCTTCCTCCGCTGCGCGAGCGGGAGGGTGACATCCCACTCCTGGTGCAGGTCTTCCTGGATCACTTCAACAAGGAGTTCAGGAAGAGCGTCGCGGGGGCGACGCCGCAGGCGATCGAGATCCTCGAGCACTATCACTGGCCGGGCAACATTCACGCACTGCGGAACATCGTGGAACGCGCCATCCTGCTCGGACAGGGCGATCTTCTCGGCGTCAGCGACCTCCCCTCGGAGATCCGGGAAGGCCGGGGGGCAGGGAGTGACGAGACCTCGGAGCGCGCCTTCACGCTGCCGCCCGGAGGAGTGGTGCTCGAGGAACTGGAACGCGACCTGGTGGTCCAGGCCCTGGCGCGATCCGGCGGCAACCAGACCCGCGCCGCCCGCCTGTTGGGCCTGAACCGGGACCAGATCCGGTATCGCATCGAGAAATTCGGGCTCCGGAGACCTCCCGGGGAGTCGGGTCGGCAGTGAGGTCGTGAGTTGGCGCCCGGTGTTGTTTCTGCCACCGCCCCCCGTTGACGCGGGCCCCGCCCCAGCCTACCATCTCGGCATGGATCTGGAAATCAACCTGAAGAAGATCCTGGTTCCGACCGACTTCTCGGAACACGCGGATCACTCCTTTCGGCACGCCACGGCCATCGCCCGGTGGTCCGGGGCTGAGCTGATCGTGCTGCACGTGGTCGAGAAGTTCATGGACCACTCCCTCGTCTACAGCGATGTCTGGCCCTTCCAGAAGCCCGTGAAGCAGTACTACCATGATCTGGAGGACCGCACGGCGAAGCGGCTTTTGCACCAGCTGTCCGGCGTCGTGGGGCCGGATGTGGCCTTCCGCGTTCTTGTCACTACGGGCTCGCCGTCCGCGGAAATCACGTTGACGGCGGCGCGGGAAGGCGTCGACCTCATCGTCATCGCCACCCACGGTCGCGGGGGGCTGGCCACCGCTCTGATCGGATCCACGACGGACCGGGTTCTGCACAAGGCCAAGTGCCCGGTTCTTGTCATGCGGAGCGGGGGGGCGGGATTCGTGAGTCCCCGAAAGCCGGCCCCCGAAGCCGACTGAAAAGGGTCGTTATCATCCGCCCGACCCGGGCGCAAAGTGGTGCTGACAGTCTCCGGGTTCCGGTGGGTTCCCCGTGCGCATCAGAATCTTTTTAAATCTCTATACATCAACGGCTTGCAGGATTTCCGGATTCGGCCGGTACGCGACTTGCGAATGTCCCGGGCAGCCCTGAAACGGGGGCCTTGCCCTGGCCCCCAACGAAGTACCCTCACTCCTACCTCATGAGGGGGCCGGCGCCCACCGGCCCCCTCCCTCCTTTCCCCCCGATCACCTCGCCCGGCCGTACTTGCGGCCACGCCCGGGCCGTCGTATCCTCGCGCCATGAGCAACCTAAGGTTCCGGCGCATTCTCGTCCCTGTGGACTTCAGCGACACTTCCGAGAAGGCCTTCTTCTACGCTGCGGAACTGGCTCGGGCTTTCGATTCCGAGATCCTCTTGCTGCACGTCATCGACACGCGCGTGGCGGACAACATCTTCCACATCCACCAGCTCCCGCCGGAGGAGGCTCGCCGGGAGATGCGCAAGTCCGCGGAGGAAGCCGTGGCCCGGATCCTCGACCTGCCGGAGGCGCAGGGGCTCAACATCGAGACCCACTGCGTCGAGGGCATTCCTTCCGTCGTGATCAGCAAGCTCGCGGAGGAGCAGGAGGTGGCCCTGATTGCCATGGGCACCCACGGCACCACCGGGATCGCCCACCTGCTCTACGGCAGTACCGCCGAGGCCGTGCTCCGGGGAGCGCCGTGTCCGGTCCTCACCATCAACCCCTGATCGGCGCGATCCTGGTGGGTGGTGGTTCGCGCCGCATGGGGTGCGACAAGGCGCTGGTGGATGTCGGTGGGGCGTCCCTGGCGAAGCGGGTCCACCTGGCGCTGGCAGCCGTGGTCGACGCGGTCATCGTCGTCGGCAAGGTGGGAGAGAGGAACCCGCTGCCGGATCTCCCGTTCGTCACCGAGGACCATCCCGATCGCTGTGCCCTGGCCGGGGTGGTGGCCGCGCTACGCGAGGCCGGGGGCCGCCGGGTCCTGGTCGTCGGTTGTGATCAGCCGTTCCTGACGCCCGCCGTGCTGGCGATCGTGGCACGGCTCGGGGGACGCGCCCCCGTCCGCCTGCCGCGGCTCAGCGGGCACCTGGAGCCCCTCCTGGCGTGCTGGGATTCGGCGGTTGCGCTCTCGCCTCTCGTGGCCCGGCTTCACCGGGGAGCGCTCTCCCTCCGGGACGCGATCGATGAACTCGAGCCGGAGATCATCACCGAAGAGAGTCTGCGGAAGGTCGATCCGGATCTGCTCGCGGCCGTGAATGTCAACACCCCGGCGGACCTCCGTCGCGCCCGTACTGTCAAAAAGTATTGACCGTGTTTCGCGCGCGTCGATACGATCCGCGACTTCCGCGCACCTAACTGGAAAACCGACATGCCTCCATCCTCCGAGAACTCGAGCTTGACGAACGGCCTGGGATCCATCCTCTCGCCGGTGACCGAAGACCTGAAATCGGTTTCGGTCGTCATCGACGATGTAATGCGCGCGCCGACCACGAAGGTGCGGCCGATGCTCGACCTCGTCCGTCGCTACCGCGGGAAGATGCTCCGTCCGGCCTTCACCATCCTGGCCGGCCGGTGCTTCGGCGAGGTGGGGCGCGATCACCACCATCTCGGCGCCATCGTGGAACTGATCCACACCGCGACGCTTGTGCACGACGACATCCTCGACAGCTCCGACATGCGTCGGCGGGAAGAGACCGTGAACCGCAAGTGGGGCAACCACGCGGCCGTCCTCCTCGGAGACTTCCTCTTCGCCACCGCGTTCGGGCTGTCCGCCAATCTCGACAACCCCCTGGCCTCGCGCTACCTCGCCTGGACTTCCGGCGTGGTCTGCCAGGGTGAGATCATGCAGATCATCGAGACCGGCAACCTCGATCTCCGGGAAGAGGACTACATGGAGATCATCGAGAAGAAGACCGCCTACCTCTTCGCCGCCTCGGCGCGAGTGGGGGCGGAGTATGTCGGCGCCCCGAAGGAAGCCGTCGACGCCCTCGCGGACTACGGAATGCGGCTGGGAACGGCCTTCCAGATCATCGACGACTGCCTGGATCTGGTGGGAGAAGAGGAGCGGGTCGGGAAGACCCTCGGCACTGATGCCCGCCAGGGAAAGGTGACCCTGCCGGTGATCCACTTCCTCAGAACCGCGTCGGAGGCCAGCACGATGAGGCTGCGCGAACTCCTTTCGGGCGGCGAAGGCGACGAGCACCTCGAGGAAATCCGTGCCCTCCTGATCGGCAACGGCTCCCTCAAGTTCGCACGCAACCGGGCGACGCAACTCGCGGAGGAATCCGTGGAGCGGATCTCGACCATCCCGGAGTCGGAGGCTCGTGGCTCGTTCGAGGCTCTGGCGCATTACACGCTGCTTCGGAATCGCTGACGCGGCACCGCCCTCGTCGTTTCACTCCTCGGGGCGGCCGTCGGCTTTGCCGGCGGCCGAGGTCGGCGCCCCCGGTGGGGGGCACCTCCCCGGTGCATCACTTCAGGGGATCGTGATCCCCTACGCTCGCTCGGCGCCTTCGCGCCGGACTCGCTACCCCTACACGCTTGCGCCTGAGGCGGGCGCCGGCGAAGGCGCTTCGCTGTTCGCCTGGAAAAACAACACCGGGAGTCCTTTTTTGGGGGGCCGACCGCCGTGTCGGCCTCGCTCGATGACCATTCAGCGATCCCCGTGGGATTGAGGCCAGGTACGCCCCCCTGAGCTGTTTTCCTGTTTCCTGAAACCAGCCCGGCGCTGATGGAAATCGACCTACTGTGCCGGGCCCATTTTGTCGATTTTCTCGCTCCGCTGAATCTCGAGGGGCGATGCGCCACTCTGGCCGCCTGCGGCTACCGCAACACGCTGACGCCTGAAGCGGGGGCGGGCGAAGGCGCTTCGCTGTTCGCCAGAAAACAACACCGGGAGTCCTTTTCTTCCGCACTTCTGCTGCGTTTGGCTGCGCTTGATCTGTGCACGGGAAAAAGGACTCCCGGTGTTGTTTTTCCGGTCGCAGGAGGGGAAATCCGGGGGACTGCAGAACAGCTCAGGGGGGCGTACCTGGCCTCAATCCCAAGGGGGGCGATGCAGGGTTGTTGGGCGTTGTCAGGAGGTCGAGGCCAGGGCCAGCACGTTTGAGAGCAGGGTGGCTATCGTCATGGGGCCGACGCCGCCGGGGACCGGGGTGATGGCGGAGGCCTTTTCGGCCACGCTTTCGAAGTGGAAGTCGCCGGTGAGGGTGCCGTCTTCCCGGCGGTTGATCCCCACGTCCACCGCCACCACGCCTTCGCAGACCATGTCTCCGGTGATCATCTCCGGGCGTCCCATGGCCGAGACCAGGAGGTCGGCGCGGGAGGTGTGGTAGGTGAGGTCGCGGGTTCGGGAGTGGCACACCGTGACGGTGGCGTGGCAGGCGGTGAGCAGTGCGGCCATGGGTTTGCCGACGATGTTGGAGCGACCGAGGACGACCGCCTCCATGCCCTTGACGTCGATCTCGTAGCGGTCGAGGATCGTCAGGATCCCGAGGGGGGTGCACGGGATCGAGGCCGGCTGGCCGAGGGAGAGCAGGCCGGCGTTGACCGGGTGGAAGCCGTCCGCGTCCTTCTCTGGCAGGATGGCCCGGACCACCTTGTCCGCGTCGATGCCACGCGGGAGCGGAAGCTGCACCAGGATGCCGTGGACGCGCTCGTCGGCGTTCAGGTCGGCGACCAGCGCGAGCAGTTCGGCTTCCGTGGTCTCCTCGGGAAGTCGGTGCAGCACGTCGTACATTCCGCACTTCTTGGCGGCCCGGGCCTTGTTCCGGGTGTAGATGACGCTCGCCGGGTCCTCGCCGACGATCACCACCGCCAGGCCGGGGACGATGCCGGTTCGCTCTTTCAGGGCCGCCACGCCGGCGGCCACGCGCTCTCGGACCTCCCTGGCGGTCGCCTTGCCATCGAGGATCGTGGCCATCGCTCTTACTCCCCCGGCTTGGAGAGCCGGATGCCCTCGACGTAGATGTCGTCGAGGCCGCTCGTGTAGAAGGTGCCCATGGCGTCCCGCGGAGAGAGCGCCAGGGGCTTTCCGGGCACGTTCAATGAGGTGTTGAGGAGCACCGGGTGTCCGATCTTCGCTCCGACCGCCTTCAGGAGGGCGGGCACGCTCCCCGGCGCGTCGTCGGCCACGGTCTGCACCCGGGCCGTGCCGTCGGTGTGGAGGACGGGGTAGAGAGCTTCGCGCATCTCCTCCCGAACCCGCCGGTGGGACGTCATCTGCGGATCCGGGCGATCGTCCTCGAAGTACTTCGAGAGATCGGACTCCGCCAGCACGATGCCGAAGGGGTGGTAGCGGGCCCGGGGTTTGACCCGGGCGACCAGGCGCTCCTTGGAGCGCGGGTTCGTGGGATCGAGGTAGATCGAGCGATGCCCGAGCGCACGAGGACCGAACTCCAGTCCGCCCTCGAACCAGCCGACGAGACGTCCCGCCGCCAGGCGTTCCGCCGCATCGGCGATCACGTCCTCGGGGCGATGGCCGAGCATGCCGATCTCCGCGAAGGCCGCGGTGACCTGGTCCATGGTGAAAGCCGGCCCCAGGCCGCTGTCCGCGGGGGG
>SWCD01011460.1_pt1 | contig 29209 bp, 20 predicted proteins | sample 4693011 | NCBI WGS metagenome assembly SWCD01 (sample SAMN10267278, study PRJNA491770) | bioreactor metagenome | isolation source: DHS bioreactor inoculated with marine | place: Japan: Omine Ridge, Nankai Trough | reverse complement strand
ATGCATAGAACCAGAATCACGGACATCTACATTTTTCAGATACCTGGTAATCCATATTGAAAATGGCAAAGATCCTGATAAATAACCCAAAATAATAATTAAAAGTCCATTAAATATATCGTTCATAATCGCATCCTTTTAAATCAATTTATAGAAATAATGGGTATTTGTTTGGTTCAACTTCATGCATAATTTCATATACTTTTTCAAGTATTGTTTCTGCATTCGGTTTAGACCAATACCCCCCATCTGAACCATATGCTGGTCTATGTGGTTTTGAAGACAATGTAGCTGGCGAAGAATCTAGGTACTGATAGGCATTTTGACTTTCTAAAACCTCTTGCATCATATAAGCAGAAGCTCCCCCAGGAACGTCTTCATCAAGGAAAAGGATTCTATTTGTTTTTTTTACAGATTCAACAATTCGGTGTTCAATATCAAATGGCAATAAAGATTGAACATCTATTAGTTCAACATTAATATTTAATTTTTCTAATTTTTCCGAAGCATCTTTGGCTATGCGCACCAAGGCGCCGTATGTGACAATAGTTACATCTGAACCACTTCTGATTATTTCAGGAACACCTAAAGGCACAGAAAATTCAGCGAAATTATCGGGCAGCCTTTCCTTTAGACGATAACCATTTAAAACTTCAACCACAATTCCTGGCTCATCTGATTTCAATAAGGTATTGTAAAATCCAGCAGCCTGAACCATATTCCTTGGAACTAAGAGATGCATGCCCCTGACTAGGTTTAATATTCCCCCCATCATAGAGCCAGAATGCCAAATTCCTTCAAGCCGGTGGCCTCGAGTTCGGACAATTACAGGAGCTTTTTGCCCCCCCTTTGTCCGCCATAATAATGTGGCGAGATCATCTGACATAATTTGTAGCGCATAAAGTAAATAATCTAAATATTGAATTTCTGCAATCGGTCTGAATCCTCGCATTGCTAAACCAATCGCCTGGCCCATTATCGTTGCTTCACGAATTCCGGTATCGGCAACGCGCAGTTCCCCATACTTTAATTGCAAGCCTGCAAAACCCTGATTTACACCCCCCAAAAATCCTACATCTTCGCCAAATGCTAATACTCTAGAGTCTCTTTCTAGCATAGCATCGAAAGTGCGATTCATTATCTGAAATCCATTTAGCATTAGGGAATCATCTGAATATTCCGGTTTAACTTCTAGAACTTTCAAAGCAGACAATTCTGAATGACTATGCAAATAAGAACTTGCTCTTTCTTGGTTAATAACATTTTGCTCATTTATCCATGCAATCAATTTATTTTTAGCTGGAATATCTTCGCCCTTTAATAATATAAAGGCTTCTTGTGCTGATATCAAAATATCTTGTCTCAATACGCCGGGTTTCCGGGCTAATTTATCCTTTATTTGAACCAATTGCTCCCCTACTAATGACTCAGGGATAATTAGATCCAGGAGATCAGAAAAATCTGCTATATCGCGCAATATCGGATTTTTGAAATCGTTAAATGCCTGGATTCTAATATCTTCCACCAATTCAATATCGATTTTTTCAAATTCAATTAATTCTTTTTCTGATATTACTCCTTGGTCAAGAATCCATTCTCTAAACCTTTTAATGCAATCGAATTCCTTTTCCCAATTGAGTCTTTCGGCAGATTTATATCGCTCATGGCTACCAGATGTTGAATGCCCCTGAGGTTGGGTCACGTCAACCACGTGAATGATCGAAGGTACATGTTCTTTTCTAGCAGTATCAGCTGCTTTTTGGTATGCTTCGATCAATGCTGGATAATCCCAGGCTGGTATTCGGTACAAATCAAATCCGCTATCTGTGCCCTCTTCTCGTTGAAATCCAGAGAGGAGTTCTGATAAATCCCGGGCAAATTGATATTGATTAGATACAGAAATGCCATACCCGTCATCCCAAATGGATACAACCGCAGGAGCTCGAAGAACACTCAAAGCATTTATGGCTTCCCAAAATATCCCTTCTGCACAACTGGCGTTTCCGATTGTGCCAAAGGCAACCTCGTCTCCATTTTTTGAAAATTCAGCAAAATCTTTTAATTCTTCTAATTCTCGATATAATTTTGAAGCGTAGGCAAGTCCAACAAGCCGAGGCATTTGGGATCCAGTAGGAGATATATCTGCAGAAGAATTTTTCATCTCCATTAGATTTTTCCATGTGCCGTCTTCATTTAAACTTCTGGTAGCAAAATGGGCATTCATTGAGCGTCCAGCGGTAGCAGGTTCATTTTCAATGTTGGGATCTGCATAAAGCTGCGCAAAAAATTCTGATATTTTGTGCTCACCAATGGCAAACATAAAAGTTTGATCACGGTAATATCCTGAACGAAAATCTCCCTTTTTAAAGGATTTTGCCATAGCTAATTGCGCAATTTCTTTTCCGTCCCCAAAAATACCGAATTTGGCTTTTCCACTTAATACTTCTCGTCGACCAATTATGCTAGCTTGTCGACTTTTAAATGCCAAGCGATAATCTAAAATAACATCCGCGTCATTTATTTTATAAGTTTTAATAATTCTGTCCTTTTTATAGGGAAATTTCAGTTTTTATTTAGTTCGTAAATTATTAGTGTAACATGTGAAAAAATAATTAGAGGTTAACGGTGCGATTATAAAGATTACTACACCAATCCCTCTGCCACCGACAGATCCTCAGGAGTATTTATATTGATGAAAGACAATAAATCAGGATCAAATTTAATAATATCTATATATTCAATATATTGAATATTTACTTTGTAAAAAAAAGAATTTACTCTTTTTTTCCCTTTTTTAATTGCACCCTCTATCGCAGGAAGACATTCTTTTGAATAGATCGCACGAAATGGTTCAGCAAAACTTTTGTTTTGCAATCGCGGAATTATTAGATCAGCTTGTTTATTTACAGAATTCATGTACTTTATAAGGGGAATATTTACAAAAGGCATATCACAAGCTAATAGCAGGCATTTAGGGAGGCTTGAATAGTGAATAGCAGTGTAGATGCCCCCAAGGGCTCCTACATCAGGGAAAATATCGCTAAAAACTTTGTAGCCAAAATGGGTAAATTTGTCTGGCTTATTTGAAATAATAATCGTTTCTTCACCAAGACCTTTTACTTGATCCAGAATATATTCGATCAGTGTTACATTATGAAATTTTATCAAGGCTTTATCTTCCCCCATTCTAGAGGAATTTCCGCCAGCTTGAATTACTACAGATAATTTTTCCATTCTTAAATTATATCCCAGAGAGAAACAATTTTAGATATTTTCTTAATCAAAAAAAGAGACCCAAAATTGGGTCTCTTTTTTTGATATTGTTTAATTAGTTTAAAGAAACCTTTTCTACTTTAATTGCACAAACTTTAAATTCCGGAATCTTCGCTGTGGGATCTAAAGCTGCAATGGTCAAATTATTCACATTTTGTTCGCCAGGATAATGAAAATTCCCGAATATTACCCCGGAAGATACTCGATCAGTCACGAATGCTTTTGCGATCATTTCCCCGCGCCGAGATGTGACTTTGATTTTATCGTTTTCTGCAATTCCCAAATTCGCAGCATCTTCCGGATTGATTTCCACCAAAGATTCTGGATAAATATCTACCAAGCCTTGAACCCTTCTGGTCATTTCAGCACCATGCCAATGATATAGAACCCGCCCAGTAGTTAATATCAAGGGGTATTCTTTATCAGGTAATTCTTTTGCATCAATTTGCTCACAAAGATGAAATTTTCCTTTTCCACGAGAAAATTTCCCGACATGCAATATAGGTGTACCTGGATGGTTTTCATCCAAAACAGGCCAATGCAATTCTTCACCTGCATGAATTCGGTCATAATTGACGCCACCGTAAATAGGATTTAACTGTGATATTTCATCCATTATCTCAACAGGAGATTGATAATCCCATCCAGAATGCACTCCTGCTATTTCTTTTTCCTCGAGTTCCAATATTTTATTTGCGAGTAATGAAGTTATTTTCCAGTCGGGCAAGGAATTGCCTTTTGCAGTGATAGCAGGAGAAATCGCCTGGATCCGTCTTTCTGTATTCGTAAAGGTACCAGATTTTTCGGCAAAGGTTACGCTTGGTAGTAAGACGTCTGCGAATTTAGAAGTTTCAGATTTTTTTTTTTTTTTAAGGACAATAAATTCACATTCATTGAAAGCCTTCTGGACATGGTTGCTATCCGGATCAGACATTACAGGATTTTCACCGATTATATATAATCCACGCACATCACCTGTCAAAGCACCAGAGGTCATTTCGGTTACGGTATTACCAGGTTTATCGCCAAACAATGACTTACCATTTTCCCAACCTTTAGACTCTAATTTCCAGGCCTCGTTGAATTTATCTCTAACACTTTCATCGACAACTTTTTGATAACCTGGGAATACGTTTACTAGTGCCCCCATATCGCATGCGCCCTGCACATTGTTTTGCCCACGAAGAGGATTACACCCACCACCAGGAATACCCATATTTCCTAATAACATTTGCAAATTTGCCAGACTAAAGACGTTCATTACGCCGGTAGTATGTTGTGTAATCCCCATGGCCCAAATAACTGCCATTGGGCTATTAGTCGCTAGAATTTCTGCAGCTTCGAATAAATCAGCAACAGAAACCCCTGTAATATTTGATACAAATTCAGGCGTATACTTTCCCAAGCTTTCTGCAAAATCTTCAAAATCTTCACATCGCTCTTTTATATACTTTTTATCTTCCCATTTTTTTTCTAAAATTATATGGGCAATTCCATTTACTAAGGCAATGTCTGTTCCGGGTTTATGCTGTAAATGTAATGTAGCAAAATCTGTGATGCTGATTTTTCTAGGATCAGCAACTACTAATTTTACGCCGCGCTGCATAACTGCCCTTCTGATCTTATAGCCAAAAACAGGATGTTGTTCGGATGTATTTGATCCAATAATAAAAATTGCGTTCGAATTGCCTTCAATATCTTTCATTGGGTTTGTCATAGCCCCAGATCCAAAGGAGGCCGCCAGACCGGCGACAGTAGAACTATGTCAAAGACGGGCACAGTGATCTACACTGTGCGTGCCAATAATTTGTCGTGCAAATTTTTGGAAAAGATAATTTTCTTCATTAGTACATTTTGCAGAAGCCAACACGCCGATCGCATCAGGACCAGATTCCTTTTTTATTTATGTAAATCTTTTTGCCACGATATTGATCGCGGTATCCCAATCCACATCCACCCATTCACCACGATTAGATTTGTCTTTTCTTATTCCATCTTTTTCCAACAAGTACTCCCGTACTTTCGGTTTGGTCAACCTGTCAGGATGGTCAACAAATTTATACCCAAATCTTCCTTTAACACAAAGTTCTCCGTGATTTGTTTTAGAATCCCGGTTTCCTCGCACATTAACTATCTCATTGCCTTGAACACCCAACAATATTCCGCAACCTACCCCGCAATAAGAACAAACTGATTCAACTTCATAGGCAGGTTCCCGATAATTCTTTACTGCTAAGGCACCAACTGGGCATCTAACAACGCATTCCCCACAAGATTCGCAAATTGAATCTTTGAATGATTCTCCACCAAAGGGACCAATAGTTGTTCCGTATCCGCGGTTGATGAAGTCGATCGCTTGTCTTCCTTGAATTTCTTCACAGGTCCTCACACATATTCCACAAAGCACGCATTTATTAGGGTCAAATAAAAAGAAAGGATTGGAATCATCAATAGGCAACAATTCCTTAGGTTTTCTCATTTGATTTATGCGAACTTGGTCAACCCCCACAAATGATGCAATGTTCAATAATTCGCAATTATTTCCTCGCGCACATGAAAGGCAATCCATATTATGATTCGCAATCAATAATTCAAGAGAAATTTTTCTTGATTCGATGATTTGAGGGGTATTAGTGATTACTTCGATATTTTGAGTGACGGGTGTAATGCAAGCCATTTGCATCCTACCTTCAATTTCAACACCACAAAGCCGACAAACACCTACGGGTTTCAAATCAGGATGATGGCATAAATTAGGGATGTAGACATCATTTTCGAGTGCGGCATCTAACACACTCATTCCCTCACTAGCAAATATTTCAATCCCATCTATAGTAAAACTTATTTCTTTTGCCATATAATTTACACCACTCTCACAGGAGAACCAGGAATTATTTCTATTGCATCAATTTTAGGAGGGCAAACCTCGTAACACATGCCACATTTTGTGCAAAGGTCATCGTCTATGACATGCACAACCTTCACATCTCCTGTGATTGCACCACCAGGACAGGAGGATAAACAAAGCCGGCAACCCACGCATAATTCTGGATCGATCCAATAATGAATCAATTCTTTACATACTTTTGAAGGGCATTTTTTATCAACTATATGCGCTTCATACTCTTCCCTAAAATATTTCAATGTTGTTTTTACAGGATTTGGGGCCGTTTGACCTAAACCGCATAAAGAGCCAGATATTATCCCTTCAGAAAGTTCTTCGAGTAATTTTATATCCTCGATCTGTCCTTTCCCCGAAACAATATCTTCAAGAATGTCCAACATTTGTTTTGTTCCAAGACGGCAGGGCACGCATTTTCCGCATGATTCTTTTTCAGCAAAATCTAGGAAAAATCTGGCAAAATCGACCATACAAGTGTCTTCATCCATTACGACAACGCCGCCCGACCCCATGATAGTTCCCACTGAAGCAAGCGAATCATAATCGACTGGCGTATCTAGTAATTCTAGAGGTACACAACCCCCTGAAGGCCCACCTGTTTGAACGGCTTTGAATTCTTTTCCATTTGGGATTCCACCACCAACTTTGAATACTAGATCAGAAAGAGTCGTTCCTAATGGCACTTCTACCAAACCAGTATTATTTATTTTCCCTACCAAGGCAATTGTTTTGGTTCCCTTGCTGCTCTCAGTGCCAACTTCAGAAAACCATTCTGACCCATTTTTTAGTATTAATGCCACACAAGCAAGGGATTCAACGTTGTTTATAATTGTCGGTTTTCCCCATAAGCCTTTCACAGCAGGAAAAGGAGGTCTTGGCCTTGGCATGCCGCGGTATCCTTCAATTGATGCAATTAGAGCAGTCTCTTCTCCACACACAAAAGCGCCAGCACCCTCTTTTATTTTAATTTGGAAATCAAAACCACTATCAAGGATGTTATTACCCAATAAACCAATCTCTTTGGCTTGTTCTATCGCTAGCCGTAATCTTTCTAACGCTAAAGGGTATTCTGCACGGCAATAGATATATCCAATACTTGCCCCTAATGCATACCCAGAAATGATCATCCCTTCTAGTAGCGAATGTGGGTCACCTTCTAAAAGCGCACGATTCATGAAAGCTCCAGGATCTCCTTCATCCGCATTACAAATCAAATATTTTTGATCACTTTCGGCATCATGGCAAAAATGCCATTTTCGCCAAGTGGGGAACCCTGCGCCTCCACGCCCCCGAAGCCCTGATTCTTTTACAATTTCTATTACCTTTTCGGGCTCCAAATTCAAGGCTTTTCCCAACCCTTCGTATCCCCCATTAGAAAAATAATGCTCAACTTTTGTTGGGTCTATAAATCCACATTTAGCTAATGCCCTGCGCATCTGATATTTAAAAATTGGTTCTTCAGCAAGGTCTGGAATTCCTTCAATTTCTTTATCTCCAAGTGTACCTAAAGCAAATTGCTGAATTGGCTTGTCTTCGACAATATGAGATTGAAGTATTTTATTGACTTTCTTTTCATCAACTTCTTGATAACAAACCCCAGGGTTATCTCCAGAATATATAACTACAAGGGGTTCTGCAAAACATAATCCGATACATCCAACTTCAATAATTTCGCAATCTAAACTATTTTCATTCAGATAATTCTCGATTGCATTCACTGTATCGAGTGCCCCTGCAGATCTTCCACAGGTAGCGGTCCCCACTAAAATCAGGGGTTTCTTTGGGTTATGTAAATCGGCCCACTCAGTTTTAGCTTTTTTAATGTATTTATTTAATTTTAAATGCATAATTAATTACTCTGAGAAAATATCTTGGCAACTTTTTTCTTATTAATTTTAGCTTCAACATTATTATTGATCATCATGCACGGAGCCAAACTACATGCTCCGATGCAGGCCACAGTTTCAAGGGAATATTCCATATCTTCCCGTGTCTCCCCCTCAGAAATTCCTAATTGTTCTTCCACTTCCTCTAAAACCCTAGTCGCCCCATTTACATGGCAAGCAGTTCCGCGACAGACCATCACATGATTTTTTCCCATGGGTTTAAATCTGAATTGAGCGTAAAATGTTGCAATGGCGTAAACACTGCTTTCTGGAACTTTTACAAACTTAGAAATAATTTTCATTGCCTCTTTTGGCAAGTAATTTAATTTTTTTTGAGTATCTTGTAGTATTGGAATTATTTCTTCGCGCTTTCCCTTATATTCCAAAAAAATATCATCTAACTCATTCAGCATGATTAAACTCCAGAAAACTGGCTTTTAGTAAAACGAAAATTTATTTTTTTAATCGTTAAATAACTCTAGATATTTAGCAAAATTGCTAAATAATTCATACTCAAATTATCCAATTATTATTTTATAAAGTCAGGGGACAAGCGTCCTGTAATATTTATGACATTTATACTGTAAAAATAACCACCCAAATCAATTTAAAAGATGAACGCCAAGGTGAGGGGGGCACCCTGACGTTCATCAAGTTAATTATACGTGGAATAATAATTATGTCAAGATTAGCCAAACTATTCAGAAATTTTTATTCTCACATCTACTGCGATTACACCTTTCGATCCTTCAAATACATTAAGTGGGTTAATTTCAACCTCAGAAATTTGAGGAAAATCCTTAACTAATTGCGCCAATCTAATCATTGAATCTTCCAACGCATCACGATCAACAGGAGGGATATTTCTAAACCCTTTTAGTTTTTTTCCTGCCCAAGTTTCTGAAAGCATAAAATTAATGTCTTCTTGGGTCAGGGGTCCAAGAGAAAATTCAATATCCTCAAGACCTTCAATCTCAGTACCTCCTGAGCCAAACATCACAAGAGGTCCAAATTGCGGATCCTGAACTGCACCCAATATTACTTCCTGCCCTTTATCTGCCATTTTTTGAATATGAATTCCGTCTATATCTGAATTAGGGTATTTCTGCTTGGCTAATTTGATTAATTTTTTAAACCCCTCGATCACTTCATCTTGAGTTTTTATATTTAACAAGACACCCCCGATATCTGATTTATGCTGAATTTTTGTAGCAGAAATCTTTAAGGCAACAGGATACCCAATCCTTTCAGCTATCTCTACAGCATCTTCAACAGTTTTCGATAACTGCATTTTTAAAACGGGTATATTGTATGCTTCTAATATTTGATGAGCAACATCATCTGAAACGAAATCATTTTGGGGAATATCTGGTTTTTTCAGGATTTTTTCTACTTTAGATTTATATACATCGTCCTTTAAAATTACCTGGGAATTATCCTTCCTCATAATTTTTGAATATGAATACAAAGCCCCTAGAGAAGAAGCAGCATTTTCAGGAAACCGAAATTCAGGAATATTATTTTCTCGCAACATATTTACCGCATCTTTAATTTGACTATCCCCCATTGGAACTACAACGGTCGGTTTCTTGGATTTCAACTTTATAATAGGAAGTATTTCTTCAATGATCTTTATTGCTGGGAACATGGGGGGCGGGGGAAGAATAACCATGACCAAATCTACATTTGGATCAGTATATAAAAGTGTCAAACTCCTCGCGTATTCTTCCGGAGAAGCGGAGGCCAACATATCTACAGGGTTTTCAACACTTGCAGATCCAGGTAAAGAATTTTTTAATTCACTCTTTGTATTATCGGAAAGCTTACTTAATTCTAATCCGTTTTTTTCTATTGCATCAACTGAGGTAACTCCGGGTCCCCCAGCATTAGTTAACACACCGACTTTGTTTCCATTGGGATTTTTACAATAAGCCAATGTTTTTGCCCAATTAAACATTTCTTCGGTTGTTTCGACACGTAAAATTCCAGCCCTTCTAAAGGCTGCATCAAATGCAATATCTTGACCAGCAAGAGCACCTGTGTGAGATTCAACTGCTTTTTGGCCGCTTTCTGATCTTCCAACTTTTAATGCAATTACTGGTTTGGTTTTAGTAACCTTAATGCCTGTATTTACAAAATGTCGTCCGTCAGCTACTCCTTCTAAATACATGCAAATTGTTTTAGTGCTTCTATCTGCACCTATATAATCCAATACATCAGTTTCATTCACATCAGCTTGGTTTCCAAGGCTAACTAATTTTGAAAAATTAAATCCTTGCCCTTGGGACCAATTAAGGATTGCAGCACAAATAGCTCCAGAATGAGAAATAAATCCAATGCTCCCCTTTTTTATGTTGGTTTCTTGAAGAAATGTTGTGTTAAGAGGCAAATGGGAATCGATCAAACCAATACAATTAGGTCCCATTAATCTTATATTATATTTTTGTGCAAAATCAAGACATTTTTTTTCAATTAATGCCCCCTCCATTCCAACTTCTTTAAAGCCACCAGATGCAATGATTACAGATTTAATTCCATTCTCTTTGCACTCCAACAAGGTATCTAGAACGAATCTTGAAGATATCAAAAGAATGGCCAATTCAATATTCCCAGAAATATCACTAATTGTTTTTTCAATTTTTTTACCAAATAATTCCCCTCCAGAAGGATTTACAAAATGTATTTCTCCGGGATAATCACATTTAGCTAAATTCTTTGCTAATCCATAACCCAATTTATTTTGATTTTTGGATGCCCCAACAAATACGATCCCCTTTGGATTGAAAAATGATTTCAAGGATTTTTTCATAATTTCGTTTATTCTCCTCTATGCAGATGTATTTTATCTTATGTTTATAGGTAAAATAAAAAAACACGATGAAATCTAATTCACCGTGTTTGAACCATCAGTGGCGAGAGACGGACTTGAACCGTCAACCAATGACTTATGAGTCCACTGCTCTGCCGATTGAGCTACCTCGCCGTTTTTTAAGACCAAAAAAAGTTTACTACGGCATACGTATTTTGTCAACTTATGACAATTTTACTCGATAATTTGTGAATTTAATATTAAAACTGGATATTCCTGGTTTGAGGAAATTATATAATCAACCGCAGTACCATTTATATAAATACAAGAATATTTTATTCCATTCCAGCATTGAATACCATTTTCAAATTCAGAATAGGCTCCACCTAGATTGTCGAGATAAGCAGTTAGCCCATTCGCAAGCTCCAACCCATCTTGTTCTGAATCCATTATCCAGTTGATTAATGCAATCTCCTCACCAGAACTTTCATCTATAAAATATTGAAGTTCATCTCCTCCCCAACCCTCTGAAGCTAATAAGGCTTCTGATACCTCTAATTGGGCAGATGGCTCATTACCATGAGCTAGCAGCAAATAAGTTCTCCACTCACCAAGCTCGCTAGTTTTAATCAATCGCCAATTTCCACCAACAATATCATGGATTGATATAGATTCAATATCAATAGCCTCTTCTCCATCAATATATTTTTCAGGATGAATTATTTGCTCAGTAGTGGTTGGCGGATCCTTGTATATCTGATTTATTGCGGAGATCCCACCATTCAGGAAAATTTCAGAGACAAAATTTTTCCCATAAATAGAATTAAATTCCAAATCCAGGGATGAAAAATCTGGGGGTAATCCTGCCTGGATGAAATAGATTTGAGGAAATAAGCCTGCAATTGTATTTTGTTCTTCAATTGATAAATAAATTTCAGCCCATAATTTTGCTACAAATAACGCCTGCCCTTTAATTAGAGCTTGCGCAGCCCTACAAATTTCTCCCAGTTCCAGGCAATGCGGATATGCCTCTAATGCCAAAATCCCATAAATTTCATCAATCAAATATTGGGTATATTCCTGTACGAAAATATATTGCTCAACAACATCAAAATTTAAACCAGAAAAAAATATGGATCGCGTTTCAGGATTATATAATCCCCCGCGGGGTTCAACCCAAGTATTTAAAGCATGCGTTGCCATATCGTAATTCTTATTATTTATTCCAATAAATTCTAATAAATCTGACTCGAATTTAGAATTTTCAATAAATTCAGTAGATTCAAAATTGTTAATTAACACATTTTCAATATATTGATTTGAAACAAAATAAAGGTTACCTTCAGAAGAGGTATCTATTTCAAGAATGGTATCAATTTGATCTTGAATCAAGCTGATTTTATTTTGAACATCAAGTTTTAGGGGTTCTGCAGTAAATGTTGCAATAGGTATTGGAGTATTAGCTGGGGTAGATGTTGGCGCTTTCGTATTTATTGGAGTTATAGACGGAATAACTGTTAATGTGGGTGGAATTGCAGTTTCAGTCGGTTTAGGAGTTTCAGTAGGTAAAAACAATTCTGTAGCATACGCAATAATTTTTTCCCCAGTTTCATAATTTAATAATCCATTTACATATAAATAATAACCCCCACTAGCAAAAACTACAATTAACAATATTAATAATGCCCGCCTATTTGATCTACTCCTATTTTTAGGTAATTTTTTATTTAATTTTTTAACCCTCTTTTGTGAAATTTTATTACTAGCATTATTATCTTTATTGTGGCTAATAATGGTTGCTTCCGCCCGGAATTCACTAAACCTATCCTCTTCACCTAATGATAGATCTTCTTCAACATTTGTTGGATTATCTGTGTCAGGTATTCGAGCACTTAATAAATCACCGCTGTCTTTTTCTAACTTTTCACTATCCTGATTTTCTAAATAAGATGGAGACTCAGCATCTTTGTCATTATTCTCATCATAATTTGATAAATCTCTTAATTTATCAAATTCTTTATCAAGTTTTACATCTTTACTATTGTCCGTGGGAGCGCTGAAACCTCGCTTTTCAATTAATTCAGCATTCGTATTTTTTTTCAGGACTTTTTTTAATTTCTTTCCATCCCCATCAACAGATGTATTTCCTAGAAGATCGTTTAATAAACCGATTGCATTTTGATTATAAGGATTTATTTTAAGTGCTTGATTAAGGGCATAAATCTGTCTTTCTTTGGATGGCAATGTAAAACTAAGTAAAAACCAAGCATTATCACTATTTGAATCTAAATTCAAAACTTCGGTTAAAAGCCTTTTGGCTAATTCTAAATTATTAGCCTTTATCTGTCTGACGGCTTCGTTGATTTTCTCGGAATTAGAATGTTCCATTTACCTAATAATCCTTCCTCATTTCAATTATGCAAATAAAATTTTAACCTGTGAAATGTTACAAAAAATAATTGTCTTCATATTCTTCAAAATCTTATAATTTAAATCATTAAAATATTTATCATCCCGAGTAATTTCTAATACTTTTTTTATTACCGAATTCTAGTCAAATTAATTCTAAAAAATTATCTGGTATGCCAATCAACTATTTACCATACCTAATTTGATCGGGTCATTTGCACAAAATCATTTTTCAAATATTCACACTATTTAAAATATTAGCAAATAGGAGCCACTACTTTTTCCCTAGAAGAAGTTGAAATTATTCCTCAAGTTCAAGTTTTAACCTAAATATTGTGGTTATCAACAACAATACAAGAACTATAGCTGATATAACACAAAAAGGACATATCGCATGAATAACATAAAGCTCTAAATATGTGAGATAAATTGAATAGATTACGCCAATTAATGATAAAACAAAAACAATCAAAATAGAATTATCTACGAAAAATTCTGATTTAATTTTATTGATTAGAAAAAATAAAATAACCAAATAGGCAATAGCGCCTATAACGGCAACAGGAAATCCAAGTATTTCAGCATATTTGCTGGAATTTACCACATCACATCCACCAAGACAAATAATTTCATCTTTCGACAATTTAAGCCAACTTAGATATACCGAATCAAGCAACCCGATTACAGTCAATATTATCGATGTGTTCTTTAATGCTTTTTCATTCATTATGAATGTCTCCTAAATACTATAATTCTAAATATTCTACAATCTCACCTTTATCCATTTGCTTAACTCCGGCAGGAATGATGATCAATGAATTTGCTTTCACCAATGAAAATATATTCCCTGATCCTTGATGTTCTACAAGTTTAGCGCTCAATTCAGTAGCACTAAAATCAATGAAAGTTCGCAAATAACTTTCTCTTCCATCAGAAAAAATGTCTTCAGCAAGTTCCACCCTTCTTGTTATTTGAGAACTTGCTACCTTCCCTCTCATGTAATCGATCGCAGCGCTAATAAAAACCTCATACCCAATAAATGCAGATACGGGATTTCCAGGCAATCCGAAAAAAGGAATTCCCTTGAAGCTGCCAAATGCCAGCGGTTTCCCTGGGCGCATATTTACCTTCCAAAAACCTAATTGACCAGCTTCCTCCACAATCTTCCTTACATAGTCAAATTCGCCTGCACTTACACCAGCAGAAGATATGATCATATTCACATTTTCTGCAAAAGCCTTTTCAAGCAGGTCGCGGATATCATCTTCATTATCTTTAACAATTCCAAAATCAATTGTATCCGCACCGCTTTTAAGAATTTGCGATTTCAAAGAATAGGAATTTGTTTCTCGAATTTTTCCGCTTTCTAGTTTTTCGCCAATGGTTAATAACTCGTCTCCCGTTGAAAATATTCCAATTACAGGTTTGGAGTAAACTTCAATTTTTTCAACTCCCATCATTGCAAAAATACTAAGATCTTGCCCTCTAAGAATGTGGAACTTTTCAAGCAATACTTGCCCAATTTTAAAATCTTCACCCTTATGGCGTATATAGTCCCCCGCCTTGTTTTCCTTAAATATCTTTACCTTTTTGATTGATTCGAACTTAGGTTCATGGAAATTAAAATTTGTACCTTCCACAGGAATAATAGAATCTGCACCCTCCGGGATCATGGCTCCAGTCATAATTTTCATTGCTTGCCCACCAGCAACATTATCCTTCGGCTGAATGCCTGCAGGAATTACCCCAATAATTTCAAGCTCAATAGGAATATTGTTAAAAGCTCCTTTCAAATCAGTGGATATCACTGCAAATCCATCCATACTAGAATTTGAAAATGACGGAGAATCCACCGATGCAATTAAAGGTTTGGCGAGAATACGATCTAAAGATTCTTCGATCGGGATTGTTATCGTCCCTACCTGTTTAATGGATTTGATTATTTTGTTTTTAGCTTCAGTAACACTTAGCATTTTATTAATTTTATCCAGGATTAATTCTTTGCGCTTCCATGATATTTGGTAAATTTTCTAAAACCGTAAGCACTCGGCTTAATTGATTGATATTGCCAACCTCCAATATAATATCAAATACTGCGCGGCTTTTATTTACATCAACCTTCACTTGCCGCATATTTATTCCTTCATTAGCAATTACAGTTGAAACATCACGCATTAAACCATCTCGATCATATGCCTTGATTCTAACCGAAACTGGATATGTTGATTTTGGTTCACCCCAAGAAACTTTAGCTAACCTTTCTCTATCTTTAATTCTTAGTACATTCGGACAATCAACCCGGTGAATTGTAGCACCACGCCCGCGAGTAATATATCCAATAATGTCATCCCCAGGGGCAGGCTTGCAACATTTCGCCATTGTTGTCAACAAACCCTTTAAGCCTAGAACCGTTACCGAATCTTCACCATATGTAACGGATTCTTCTTCTCCAAGAAAATTTTCAAAACTTTCATCTGTTTCATCTGTATCGGCAATGTGGTGAACAATTCTGGTTACTCCAATATCACCAATGCCCAACGCAAGATAAACATCTTCGGCAGACTTGAGATTGAAGTCTTTCGCAATTTCTCCGATATTCACGTCACTTATATTTAATCTACGTATTTCTCGTTCTAATTGGGTTTTTCCAGAGCTTATATTTTCTTCTCGGTCTTGCCATCTAAACCATTGCCTCACCTTAGTGCGGCCACGATTGGTGTTTAATAAACGCAGATTATTATTCAACCAGTCTCGACTAGGCCCCCCTCTTTTTGCAGTAAGGATTTCTACCTGGTCCCCAGTCTTTAAAACATAATCAAGTGGCACTAATTTTCCATTGATCTTCGCTCCACGACATCTATGCCCAACTTCAGTATGCACATGATATGCAAAATCAATCGGAGTAGAACCAGCGGGTAAATCTATAATATCTCCATTAGGTGTAAATGCATAAACCCGGTCACCAAACACATCGGTTTTCATACTATCTACAAATTCCCCTGCATCTTCAACCTCTTGCATCCATTCCATTAGTTGGCGTAAATAAACAATCCTGCGTTCATACATTTCATCCCGCTGAGCACCTTCCTTATATCGCCAATGCGCAGCAATTCCGTATTCTGCGTTTTCATGCATTTCCGTAGTTCTAATTTGCACTTCCAATGTTTTGCCATCCTCATAAATGACGGCAGTATGCAAAGATTGATAAAAATTATCTTTTGGTCCAGCGATATAGTCATCGAATTCCCCGGGTAATGGACGCCACTGAGAATGGATTATCCCTAAGACTATATAACAAGTTGGGACATCTTCAACCACGATTCTAACTGCACGAATATCACGAACTAGATCAAAAGAAACATCTTTCCTTTTCATTTTTTTATAAATAGAATAAATATGTTTCGGACGACCATTTACATCAACTTCTAATCCATTCTGAGTCATAATTGCATTTAGTTTTCCGACAATATCTTCAACCTGGCTTTCACGATCAGTTCTACGTTCGTCTAAATTCTTTGCAATTTCTTTATATGTCGCAGGATCAGAGTACCGAAATGCAATATCCTCTAATTCCCATTTGATTTGCCAGATCCCAAGTCTGCTAGCCAAAGGAGCAAATATATCTAATGTCTCTTTTGCAATTCTTTTGCGTTTATGTTCGGGCATATGCCCTAAGGTGCGCATATTATGTAATCGATCAGCAAGTTTGATCAACACAACTCGGATATCTTCCCCCATTGCTAAAAATGTTTTTCGTAAATTCTCGGTAGTTAGATCAGCACGCCTAACATCTACTCGACTATTTGCTCGAATGGTTTTTTCTTTATTTTTTGAATTATCAGACCTTTCATCCGACTCTTCAAATATTTCCTCAGTTTGTGAAACTCGAGGCAATTGAGTTAGCTTAGTAACACCTTTCACTAAACTGGCAATTTCTTCCCCAAACTCATCTATTAAATTATCGATTGTTATTGAAGTATCTTCTACTGTATCGTGCAACAAACCTGCTGCGACCACAACAGGAGGTACTTTTAAATCAGATAAGATTGTAGCTACAGCAAGACAGTGATTAATAAAAGGTTCCCCTGATACCCGCTTTTGAGGACGGTGCGCTTTTTCAGCTACATCGTAAGCTTGGTTAATTAAATCAACATCCTTTTGAGAATATAATTCAGGAAGAGATTTTATCAATGTTTTAATTTGCATAGAGTCCTCAATGTTCCCAAGTATAACCACCACCCCATTCTAAGACAAGTGGATTTTTTCATTTATATTTATAGGAAATTAACAATATTCTTGACTTGCTCAAGTGAGCATGGTAAACTATTTTTTGTTGGTCCTGTGGTGTAGCTTGGTTTAACATGCCGCCCTGTCAAGGCGGAGATCGCGGGTTCAAATCCCGTCGGGACCGCTCAGAAAAACAATGGTGGAAAATCATCCGCCAACACAAAAACCTGGAAAAATAAATATATTTTTCCAGGTTTTTGTTATATAAAATAAATATTCTTTTAGTTTATTTCTTTAATGTTTTCAACAAACCAACTGACCCAATTCTCGATACCTTTTCCGGTGACACAAGAAATTGGAAAAGTAACCAAACCTGGATTTAATATTTCCACACCCTTTTTAAAATATTCGAAATCAAAATCAATATACGGCATTAAGTCCATTTTATTTATTATAAGGACATCCACACCCCTGTAAATCCCAGGATATTTATAGGGCTTGTCATCTCCTTCAGGTATGCTTGCAATTAATATGTTCTTATCCGTTCCAAGGTCAAAATTTGCTGGACAAACCAAATTTCCTACATTTTCAACAACCAAAGCATCTAGTGATTTTAGAGGCAATTCAATTAAAGCATTTTTTAACATTTGAGCATCTAAGTGGCATCCCCCACCCGTATTTATTTGCACAGCTATTATGCCAGACTGAATAGCTTTGTCAGTATCTATAGATGTGGCCAGGTCCCCGTTAACCATCCCCATCTTATATTTTCCATTCATGAATTCAAATGTTTTTATTATGGTACTGGTTTTACCTGCTCCGGGGGAGGCCATTATATTAACTGAAAATACATTCTTCTCATTTAATAATTTTCTATTATTAATTGCAAATTCTTCGTTATATGAGAGAATATTTTCTGAGATTTTTATTTTATCAGGCATAGATTGCTACAAGTTTTAATTAAGGATTTTATCCATCATTTCTGCAATGGCTGCATAAACTGGGTTATCATCAGCAACTTCAACGACAGCTTTCCCTTCAAATTCCATTTCTGTTAAATCGGTGTTTGCGGGAACACTGCCAAGATAAGTTAACTCAAGTTCATCAATTTTATTTTTAACTGCTGGAGGTACTTCTCCAGGCACTCTATTTAATATGAGATAAGCATTATTGACATCTATATCAAGTGTCTTTTTTAAATTAGCAATTCTTTCCGCGGCAACTAGGCCTCTTTGCGTGGGATCCGAAACAACCAAAAGATGTTCCACATCTCGGGTAGTTCGCCGGCTTAAATGTTCCATTCCTGCTTCATTATCAATCACAATGTATTTATATCCTGTCCCAATATCATCAATCACGCCTCGAAGAGTATGGTTAACCGCACAATAACAGCCAGGTCCTTCAGGTTGTCCCATTGCGATCAGATCAAATCTTTTTCCTTCTTCAACGGCAGAATGAACTTCATAATTCAAATAATCTTGTTTACTCATTCCGCCAGGCAGGGCGCCCATAGCAGCCCCGCCTGCTGTGATAGATTCTTTCACTTTTTGAAGCATATCTTCCCGGATATCTCCGATCGTCCAGTCTAAACCCAACCCTAGCACCATGTTAAGGTTGGCGCTAGGATCAGCATCAATTGCGAGGATAGATCCAGGTTGTGTTTTTATGAGATATTTTATTACCATAGCGGAAATAGTGGTTTTGCCAACCCCACCTTTCCCAGCTAATGCGATAGTAATTGCCATAATGATAATCTCCGTAAATTAAGAATTTTCTATTTTATTTTCTGATAATTCAACTAGTCTATCGATCATGAAAATAGCCTCTTCCCTTAGAGGTTTTACATGATCATAAACAGAAATATTTAAATGATCAGCGTCATTCACGCTTTGGTCAGAATAAATGTAGCCCAATATTGGAATTTCTGGTTTATTTTCTTCAATAAATTTAATGTCTGCATTATTTCGAATTTTATTGCCCACAAGATAAAGCTTCTTCAGTCCAATATCAGTCGCCAATTTTATAATTTGGACGGCAGTTTTTAAACTCCGGTTAGTAGACTCAACTACGATCAACATTGCATCCACAAAATCCACTGTTGCCCTGCCTAAATGCTCAACTCCAGCATACATGTCCAAAAGCAATACTTCATCCTTTCTAAAAAGCATATGTGTAAACAGGGTTTTCACCATAGCTCCTTCTGGACAAATGCAACCTCCCCCACCTAATTCGACCGAACCCATTTCTAATAATCGAACTCCGCGATGTTCGACAGAATAATTATCAGGAATATCATCTACACGAGGGTTCAGCGAAAAAAAACCTCCGGATTCTCCCGGTTTCGCTCCAGTTCTTTCGAATATTAAATCATCTAATTCCGCAATTGGATGAAGCTTTTTCCTTAATTCATCAGGAAAACTCAATGCCTCAGCTAAACAAGGGGAAGGATCCGCATCTACTGCAAAAACTTCTTTACCACTATCAGCAAATGCTTGTGCTAACAACGCCGTTACCGTAGTTTTTCCAACTCCACCTTTGCCACTAATTGCAATTTTCATTTATATTCAAATACCTCAAGTTGTACTATGATAGATTTTCTGGGGCAAGTCCAGATTCAGTAATAATTCTAGGAACAATCTTTTCCCAACCAACCGCCATTAAGTGAATGCCACTTACGCCTTCTTTTTGCTTAATGGAATCAATTAGCTCTAATGCAATTTGAACACCTTCCTCAGAAGCACCATCTCCAGCATTTTCCATTCGCTTTAGCAATTTATCAGGAATAAAAACACCCGGCACCTGATTATGCATATACTGAGCAACCTTTAGGCTTTTCAGAGGTGTCACACCGATCAATATATATACTTTGTCAAGAATGTTTCTTTTGGCCAATTCATTCAACCAGATATCTAATCCATCAGGATCGTACACTAAATTTGTCTGGAAGAATTGCGCACCAGCATTAATTTTTTTATGTTCCCGAATTGCCTGGAAGGAAGGTTTAGAGGCAAATGGAGAGCCAGCAGCACCAATGAATATTTGGGGGGGATATTTTATCTTGCGCCCATCCATATATATTCCCTCATCCCGCATTCGTCTTAATATCCAGAGCATTTGAATTGAATCAATATCCAAAATATCTGAGCGCCCAATTGGGGAGGGTCCCATCCGTGCATTATCGCCAGAAAGGCATAAAATATTCTTCATTCCCAATGCGCTTGCTCCAATTACTTCAGATTGTAATCCTGTGCGGGTGCGATCTCTGGCTGCTATTTGCATAACCGGTTCGGCCCCAAGATCATACGCAATTTTGGAACAAGCTATGCTGGACATGCGGGGTGTCGCTGAAGGACAATCAGTAAAATTGATTGCTGTAACATAGGGTTCAATTAATTCAATATTTCTTTTTAATATTTTTGTAGCAGTACTGACCGGCGGTGCCACTTCGGAAGTAACAACAAATTTGCCAGTTCTTAATTCACTTTCAAGTTTTGAAATTGGTTCTTCGTAGGCAGGTGCATGATATTTAGAATCCCCCTGCCACCAATCTGGTTGTCGGATCGGTTTGAATACAATTTCTTGGATTTTATTTTTCTTTACTTCATTTTTCGATAGCAATCCGGATATAACTTTATAAGTACCTACTTCTCTACTTTTTTCGATCACCTCTCCCCATGTTTCCGTGCCGACTTTTTCCCAGTCTAATGGAGGAAGGACTTCCATAAGCATTTCCTCTCGCCCCATCTTTGTAGATCTTTCGTAAATCCTATACCAGATGCAAGGCCGAGTTTCATCCACGTAACAAAATTCTTGAGTGGAACCTCCACAGGGTCCATTTCTGGCTCCTTTTGGACATTCCATTGGGCAGATGTAGGCCGTTTCTTGTAATAGGCAATTTCCACACATTCTACATCCAAAGAGAGGTCCTTTGATCATTTTCTCAACTTGGGCCATGACTCTTTTAGACGTTTTCTCCTTTTTGAAGGGCATAAAGGGAGGTTGCCAGCGTCTTCCGGGGGTAAATATAGGCATTTAGAACTCCAAATCAATATATCTATTAGTCATAAAATCTTGCTGCTCAAATCTCACTTCTACTGTTGCAGGTAAGAATCCGCATAAATTACTTTATTCAATAATATCTGCACAGTTTTCCAAATAGAAGCCTGCTCTGGATCAGACATATTTACATCTTCAACTACTGGTTCTTCCATTGCGGCAACACGATCAAAAATCTTTATATAAAGTTTTCCTACTTCAGTAGATTCGTCTCGCTCTTCAATTACTCTAATGGTTTCTCGAAGCCCTTTATCAAATGGGTCGGCGATCATCATATTTAATCCTGCACCCATCAGCATTGCGCAATACACTTGATTGATCAAAGGTCTATTTTCGTTTGGAACGGCATTTGAAACATTGGATAATCCGACAGAAATTCCTGGTGCAGGATCCCATGCATACTGAAGAGTCCGAACTGCTTCGATTAATTCCGGACAGAATTCTTGACAGCCAGAAACTGTAAGGACCAAAGGGTCTATAATTAGGTCTTGCATGTTATAGTCAAGTTCTAATAATCTTGGAATTAACTTCTCGAGAGCAATCCCCACTCTTTCATCTGCGCCAACTGGTATTCCACTTTTTTCCATCGTGAGTGCAATCAATCTGGCCCCATATTCTTTTGCCAATAGAGGTACTTTTTCTAATCGTTCTTCTTCTGCAGAGGTTGAATTCAATATTGGCTGAGCTTTTGTAGCCGCTTTTAAAGCCGCTTCCATACCATTCACATTTGTTGTGTCTATTACAAGTGGCACGTCTACTACTGCTTCAACAGTTTTTACGATCCATGGAAATACCTCTTCCCAATCTTTTTTCCGCGGCCCCATATTTAGGTCAATTGCACTTGCGCCAGCTTCAACTTGTTTGATCGCGGATTCTTGGAAAAATTTTACATTTCTTTCTTTTAAAGCCACTTTGACTTTGGGTGAAATAATATGAATGTTCTCACCGATAATATACATGAATATCTCCTCTAACTCCTAAACAGTTTTTAATAGATTTTCGTTTAAAGCAATTTCTACAGAAGGAAACTTAGATAAGTCAGTATGGGGTAAAAACATAGCTGACATAAACGCATCGTAAAATTTATTATCTGCGGATAATTCGATATAGGTCATTTTTGAAGCAATCTCAGTAACTTTATCTCTCGTTCTCCAGTCAAGCAATGAGCGATATGCCCCTTGAACTGAAGTATTGCCTAGAAAATGGAATTGCTCCCAAGGCAAATCTGGCAAAAGTCCGATTTGAATGGCTTTTTCTACATTAATATATTGCCCAAAAGAACCACCAATGAGTACCTGCTCAACTGTTTCCAGTGTAATCCCAACATTTTCCGCAAGTACGCTAAAACCGGCATAAATTGCTGCTTTGGCCCTTAACAAATTTTCAATATCGACTTTTTTGATCGATATATCATCCCCCGTCGCAGATTCTTTTCCCCATACGACTATATATTCAGGCCCATGATCTCCCTCGCGAACCCGGTCAATTTCCAGGTTCAAATTGATATTTCCAGCTTTATCTACCAAACCGACTAGAAACAATTCAGATAAAATTGAAATTAATCCGCTACCGCAAATGCCTTTTGGTTTAGAATTTCCAATAACTCTGATATTTGGTTCATAAGTATCGTTATTAATCCAAACCTCTTCAATTGCGCCCTTTGTTGCTCGCATGCCATCAATTACGCCTGCCCCCTCGAAAGCCGGTCCTGCAGAACATGCGCATGTGACAAGCCATTCTTTCGACCCTAATACAATTTCACCATTGGTGCCCACGTCCAAGAATAAGGTTGTTATTTCTGCCTCATCCACTTTGGAAGATAGAACTCCAGCAGTGATATCCGCTCCAACATAGCTGGCTACTCCAGGCAAACAATCAATCGTTCCATTCGGATTAATATCGATTCCTATTTCTGAAGCTGTCAATAAGGGAATCTCATTAATCGCAGTCACAAAGGGGGACAGCCTGATGCTTGAAGCTGGAATATTCAACAAAAAATGGATCATCGTGCTATTCCCTGAAATAGTGGCTTTATATATTTCTGTTGGTTGGATCTGAGCTCTTTTACAAGCAGTTTCTATAAGCGGATTGATCGTTTTCTTGATTACTAAGTCCGCCATTTCCTTTTCATTACTATTTTTCGTAGCATATATGATCCGCGAAATTACATCCTCTCCCCTAGTGATCTGTTGATTATATTCAGCCACCTGTGCTTTGACCTCTCCCGAAATAAGATCAGTTAACCAAATCGATACAGTGGTTGTGCCGATATCAATCGCAATTCCCCATAATGGTTCATCTTCAGAAATATGTCCGGCTTGAATATCAATAACTCTTGGTATATTCCTGGACCCAGCAAACTCCATATCTATAATGGCATTTATTTTCCAATCCCCTTCCCGCAAAACTGATCCCAACCTTTTTAGCAGATTTAAAGAGACTCCAACATTTTCCAGTTGCAATTTTTTTCGCAAAGCTCTTTGGAGTCTTCCCCAATCATCCGTCTGATCTTCCATTGTGGGAGGAGATATTTCTAAATTAATTCTTTTTAAAGATTGGGCTACTAATCCATTGTAATTTTCTGGAACAAGAATCTTTTTGGCAATAAGATCTGTTACCAACTTTCGTTCAATCTTTTCCTGTTCAGGCACATTTACGGTAAGATCGGATTCGATTATCGATTGGCATGCGAGTGTATAGCCCTCATCGATATCTTCATTTGTTAACCGCAGTGAACTTCTTTGTCGAACATGTCCAGACGTGATTTTTGCAACACATCTCCCACAGCGCCCCTGCCCCCCACAGGGTTGTTGTATATCCACTCCGGCAGATTGTGCTGCATCTGCGAGGGTTGTCCCGGTAGATACCGAAATGGATTCTGAAATATTTTCAATAATTATTTTATGTTCTGCCATGCCTTAAGTCTCTTTCAAAAATCTTATAGGGCTTGTTTCAAAAACGATGGTAAATCTACCGCTTCTCGAGGACCAACACGGACGTCCCAATCTGGAAGTTCTTCTTCGAGTTCTCCTGATAAAACGGAAACATGTCCCGGCAGCACGATCTTTTTATTTGTGACCTTATCCCCAATTTCAAACCGTTTCACATCTTTTGCAATTCTTTCAGCGTCAAAGTTTCCAGCAGCCCAAGCGGTCAATACACTCATTCCTTCGGCTTCTGAAACAAGTAACCATGCAGATTGACCTGATCCTTCTACTTCATTAGCTACGCTAAAATAAGTGATACTAAAATTGGTGGTCACTAAAACGGGATCTTCTGGTTTAGGATCATTTATTTCATAAATTCCAGGTTGAACTTGAATCGGTTTCTGAGGATCTGTATAAATATTTTGTCGCAAAACCAATAATGCGTAGAGGGCTTCTGGAGTAAAAGTCTCCAATATAATAAATCCCGCATATTTGGCAATTGCCTGAGCAGCCTGAATCGATTCTGCTTCTGGCGAGCTGGCATGACAGGGAAATGCGATCATTGGATAACCGAGTGGCCGAAAGTCTTTTTTAATTGCTAACCTTCTAATTTGAGTAAATTGCATAAGAGATGTACTTAAGTCACGATTTGCTGGGTCCAACACAAGATCGAGAACTCCCATCTCTTTAAGTTTTTGCGTAATTTCTGCTAGTCCATCAATATCTTTAGAAGAAACTACCAAGGGGGCATTAGCAGTTTTTGCAATTGCGCCCATTGCTTCCCAATTCGATTCATCTGCTGCGTATATAAGCGGTGATTCACCATCAAGAACTTCTAATCCTGCCTCGATCACTTTGGGGTCATTGCAAATTAACACAACAGGTCTTTTGCTCACGCTGCGAACAGATTCAACCGCAACTTTAAACTTACCAGGATCATTAGATATAGATTCAATTGCATAACCATCGACGGCTAGATCAATTCCGACATAATTTACTAGATATTCATCTGCAGGCATTAATTTTTCTTTTATCTGTTCAGAAGTCATTCCATCATTTACTCTGATGAACAATCCAGGCATATTGTAAAAGGTTTTCTCATGTCGAAAAAGAACAACTTCATTTCCGGCTTTCACATTATATCCATTGGATTTAATAGATACCAAACGGATTGGTGGTTCTGATGATGCCGCAAGTTTAGTTTGTGATTCTTCGGAAACATGCGGACATGCGGACAATTCCACTTGTTTCGCAGCCAACTTCATTGCAAAAGCAAGGCATGTTGGAAACTCACAATCTTTACAATTTGTTTTAGGTAATAATTTATAAATTTCAATTCCAGATAGAGCCATAATTTATTCTCCAATGCTCACTTAAGCAACCGCAGGAACGGTAATTAATTCATCGATAGCGGCTCGTACCCTTTTTACACTTTCAGGGTGGCGCAAGGAAACAATATTAGCTCCTGTTTCAATCAAGGAAATAGTGGTTAATGTTTCCCATGTGATACTTCTTTCAAGCCAATCTCCCCAGGTATCTGGCACATCTACGCCAACTTTAGCTTCTTTAGATTTCCAAGCTTCGAAACCAACCGTGACGACCATAGGTAATTGGGTCATCGCGTCCCCTTGAAGAGCAGCCAATCGCAATCTTTCCATTACAGAAAAACCATATTCAATTCCATATCCTAAAGCGCCGGTAGTTGGATCCATCAATACTCGGTCGAGGGATAGTCCCATATCCTGGATTAAAATATTCAATTGTTTTGAAAGGTTGACATCCATCGGGGCTCGGGCAGTTACCAAATGATCATTTGCCAATGCAGAAGCAACGATCGTGCGGTAATTTTTATCTTCACATAAACCAAGAACAACTCTTTCACCCTTGACGGCATCTGAAATTGGAACGATCAACTCATTGTCAATTTCTGCTTGACCAGGACCAAAAATCATTAACGGTAGTCCTGTATTTTCTAATATCCCTTTTACAGCGGAAATAGCAGCATCTGCTGTATTTCGATTTCCATCTTTATCGGTTAAACTGAGCGATAATTGAATGATTTCCGCCCCGGCTTCCTCTGCGGCTTTTGCCCATAAACCGGGGGTTTCCATCACATCTCCCCAAGTCTTGTATAACAGATCTGACCAGTCATCTGGTTTTCGATCTTTTATTTCTATAGCAACAACTGGTCGATGCGGCATTGGAGATTCAAAGTGCATGAAAGGCAGAGTTTTTTCTCCTCCGACCGTGACAGTTGAAGTTCGGGTGCCGCCATTTTCGGCAGTTGCGCCAATCGTGACAGTCCTAACTTCTCCGGGCCATGAATCTTTAGGTATTTCAACGGACATTATTAATCTCCTACTATAGTTTTAAAATTTATTCTTCATCCATCAATGTGGATAAATTATTCTTTCTTGCCTGATCTCTTCTTTCTTTGAACAGATCAATGGGGTCTTTCCTTTTTGCTTGAATGCCGAGATCATCAATATCTTCTTCGAATTCCATAGCCATATGTTTTAATATATGGTCATACGAAATAATTGCAGCGGGATATGAAATTCCCCCCGCATTATGCATCATAAAAACCACTCGATTGCCATTGTCTTGCATAATTTGCGCCGCAGCAGACACAGGAATATCAGGGGGCAATTCAGGTAAACCAGGTGTCATAATTTCTTCAGCAGTTTTGTCAATATAATCCCCCGAGCTGTATGTTTTAATTAGTTCTTCTTTTGAAATTATGCCAATCGCCTGCCCATCAGCTTGTTGCACCACTGCAGTTTCTATATTTTTTTCAATCATTTTTCGCACAAGGTCGGGCAAGCTTGAATTCGGTGGGCATGTAAATACGCCCACCGTCATCAGGTCACGGATAAGTTTAGGTGAATTTTTCGATTTATTTTTCATTGAACACCTTGTTCCATTTCCGGGTTATTTATTAGAACATTGACTCCATGACAAGAGCTGGATGATTATGTTCTTCAAGCCAAGCCATGAGTTCATCTACTGTGCCCACATCATTTTCATCAGCGATTCGATCCATTAGATCAGGGTCTCCCTCGCGTTCTGCGACGATTTTAAATTCATCTGCCATGGTTTCTTTTAGAACACTACTCATCCAGACAACTCTTTTGAACCCACCATCCGCAGAGATGAATTTTGGGCTTACTAAATAATATTTACCAACGCCCATTACGCCCGGAGTTTGCATCCCACCGCCTGCCATGCCAGCCATAGTGCTAAATGTCATTCCTGCAGGGGTCATACTTGTATCTTCGCGATTGACAATCATCACTCCATTCGTTTCTGGGATGAGCATCACAATACATTCAAAACAGCCACAAGCTGTCATTGGGTTTTCCATGATTGAATACATCGCAACCTCGGGAACAACTCCATGAGATCCTATTGCTGCATATTCATTAGTACCTTCCCAATAACCCTTGTCCATATCAACCAGTTTTCCAAGCTTGATCGGCTGATTGGGGCCCGTTGGATTAATACTGAATGAGGCTTTACAATCGAGCCAGTTATATGCGCCGCATAACCCTAGCCTTTCAGGGCTAACAATGCAAACATGATCTGGTGCAAAGGATTGACAAAGGGTGCAGGAGTAAAATTCATCAACAGCATCATCGGTTAAATTTGCAAGACGCTTATTTCGGAAATCATATGATTCGCGTGCTTTGCCAAGCCATTCTTCAATTAGAGAAGGTTCGGTATAAATATCTACTTGCACTTTATCAACGATCGCACCAAAATCTGAATGGAACCTTGCATGCAGTATTTCACCAAAATGTTCAAGATTAAACCCTTTCTCATGAGCATTATTGGATATACGTATCCAAGTAATGTCTCTTTGACCAACATGTTGGATTCCAGACGCACCATTAACAAAGTAATGAATTTGCCTTTCTAATACAGGTTCGAAATCCTCCTGCATTTTCCTTCCAGCGACTTTAATAACAATGCCAAGGTCCATAGAACCTTTAGATTCCATATTTTCAAAGCCCGGTCCAATAACCTCAATTTTTCCGTCCACAACTTCATCAAGTTCGGCCATTTGGAGATATTCAAAAGCCCTGGATTTCTTTCCCCCAAATTCTATGCGCATATCAGCCTTTCGCACCACTTCCCCTTCAAAGGCAGAACCATAAGGGACAGGGACGGGCACGTCAGCAATTTGAACTTTAACGCCTCGAACTTCAATGCACTTTTGAACCAATCTTTCTGCCTTTTCAAGATCATCTTCCCCCTCGATTTCATTGAAGGGCATACTAATCACGTGTTCATAAGTAGTTATACCGGTTGGTAATATTTCAGGAATTACTGTATCTGCAATCACAGGGAATCCAAAATTAATTGCTCCAGCTGCTGCAGCATACTTAAGATCGTCAACCTCCCCAAGTGCGAGCACAAATGCAAATACACGATCTTTGTTGTACATAAGAATGTCGCGAGCTTGACCTGCTTTAATTCCACCAAATGTGAGGGCAGAACGGGCCGCAAAACCCAAGGCATAAATCGCACTTAATGTATCTCTTCCAAAAGGAACTGTATAGGTGTCATATCCTAATTCGACGCCTTCTTCTTCCAATTGATCAATAATACTTCTGCCATTTACATTGCCGCATAAAAAGGTAAGAATATTTCTTTTTTGCAATTCGCGAACAATTTTCACTGCAATTTCATTAGTTTTCGCTGCACCAACAATTGCAGC
>SWCD01022644.1_pt2 | contig 29223 bp, 24 predicted proteins | sample 4693011 | NCBI WGS metagenome assembly SWCD01 (sample SAMN10267278, study PRJNA491770) | bioreactor metagenome | isolation source: DHS bioreactor inoculated with marine | place: Japan: Omine Ridge, Nankai Trough | reverse complement strand
GGGGGGGGCAGTTTCAATCTCGCGCCGTTGATCGCGGCGTCGTTATGAGCTGTCAGGCGCGTCCGTAGGCTTCGGAGATCGCCACTTTCATGGAATCCTCCACCGAACGGTCGCCCCAGGTCGCCAGCTGGAAGGCCGGGTAGAACCGTTCCGCATTCGCCACCGCGGTGGCGATCAGCAGGTTGAGCTGCTCCTCGCCGGCCATCTGGCCGCCGGTCAGCACCAGCCCGTAGCGGTAAACCATCAGCCGCTGTTCGTACCAGTAGGTGAAGGCCCCGGCCCAGATCTGGTCGTTGGTAAGGTTCAACGCCTCGTAGAGCTGCGGCAGCTTCGCTTCCGGCGGCTCCATTTCGAAGGTGCAGATCAAACGCAGGGTCTCGTCGTATGCGCTCCACGCGAGAGTGATTGCATATGTTCGCCATTGCCCTTCGACCGCCATGGCGATCTGATCGTCGGCCACGCGGTCGAAATCCCAAGCCTGCGCTTCGGCGAGGGTTTCGACAATGTCAATAGGATGCAGGTCTTCCGAATCGAGGAAGTGCTCGGTCGCCGCCATTGGGCTGTCCCTTTCTGCTCTCGTGAACCTCGATGGAGCAGTGGAGCACCAAGGTTCGTTGCCTCTGAAGGTCTGGCGTCTGACGCGCCGGATCCCTGGAGAGCACGGTGGGCTATTGGACAATGACTGTAAAGCGGAAAGAGTTTTTTTCTTGATTTCATGGCGGTTATTGCGGGTTGCCGACTCGGTACTTGCACATTTCGAACATTCCCTGAGGCGTATTTCTGTAGCGATCACACCGGCGCACAGGAATTTGAGCGCCGGAATCGGTGACACGAGAGGCCCCCGCCCCCATCTGTTTGCAAGCGGCCGGCGGCGGAAAAAACCTGTGACGGACCGCGTCGCCGGTGCTGCACACCCCCCCCCCGGTCTGCGAGCGAGGCCCGGGCGTTTCCATCCCTTTCGTCCGGGCCGAGCCGTGGAGCAACCGGTCAGGCGGCGTGATTCCAGCGCCAGAATCCCGCCATGCTGGCCCGGTACCCGTCGGCCAGGGCTCTCAGCCCGGGCCCGTCGAGCGCGCCTTGCGGGCTCCAGGCCGTCGTCGCGACGCCCAGAAGCCGCGGCATCAGCATCGGCCAGAGCAGATCGTCGCCGGTGGTGAACTCGCTCCAGAAATTGCCCTGCACACCGATGATCCGCCGCGCGACGTCCTCGGCGCCCGCCGGCACCGGGTTCCAGCCGACGGTTTCCTCGAGATCGGTATTGCCGACCCCGAACGCCCCCCAGTCGTCGCGCTGTCCGGTGTGGGCCATGTCGAGATAGGCGTGCTGGGCCGGGCACATGACCACGTCGTAGCCCGCCCGCGCCGCCGCCACGCCCGCCTCCTGCCCGAGCCAGGCGAACAGGATCGCGCCGTGACCGATGCCACCGTTGCGCCCCCGCCGGGCCTCCTGCCAGGCCGCGGGCCGGATGCCTTCGCGGGTCAGATGCGCGCCCATCCGCGCCATCATCCAGCCCTGCACGTCGTCGTTGTCGGCAAGATGGAAACGCTTTTTCAACGCCGCTATTGCGGGCGAGCGTTGCCAGGCGCTCTTCGACAGCTCGTCGCAGCCCAGATGCAGGTGACCGAAGGGGAACAGGCGCGCCACTTCCGAGGCGAGGGCGGGAAGCACCTCCCAGGTCTTGTCGACGGCCGGGTTGATGGTGTTGCCGGTGTAACCCATCGCCGAGCCCTCGACAGAGGCGTCGGCCGGGTCGCGCAGCTCGGGGATGACGCGGGTCAGCGCGAAGGCATGGGCCGGCATCTCGATCTCGGGCATCACCTCGATGTTGAGCCGTTTCGCATGGGCGACGATCCGCGCCACGTCCGGATTGGAATAGCTGCCGCCCGCCCGCGCACCGCCGCCGCGAAACCCCGGAAACATCTCGCCTTCGCCGCGAAAGGCGGTCTTCTGCCAGAGCGCAGGATAGCAGTCCACTTCCAGCCGGAAGGCCTCGTCGTCGGCGAAATGCCAGTGAAACCGGTTGAGTTTCAGGAGTGCCATCAGGTCGAGCAACCCGAGGATCGTGTCGACCGAGCGAAAATTGCGCGCGCAGTCGAGCTGCTGGCCGCGCCAGGCAAACCGCGGGGCGTCGGCGATCCGGGCCGCCGGCAGGCTTGCGCCATGGGTGATCTGCAGATGCCGCAGCGTCACCGCGCCGTAGAGCACCCCGGCCCGGTCCCCCGCCGACAGACGCACGCCGTCCGCCGCGATCACCAGGAAATACCCCTCCGGCGGCAGCGCCGCGTCGATCGCGATCGTGACCGGCAGCCCGTCGGACGACAGGAACGGCGCCTCCCGGGTCCGGGCACGCACGTCGATCCCGGCAATGGCTTGGAAGGCCTCGTGATCGCAGGCAAACCCGCGCCCGGCATCGACCACGCCACCGGTGACGACCTGCGCGGTAGGCGGCGGGCAGAGCAGCAGGGCATCGGGGCCGGCAGCACGGGGCGCGGGCGCTTCGCCCGCCCGCACACCGGTCTCGGCGGGCGGCAGGGGCAGGATCCCGCCGGCGTGGCGCAGGTAGGGGCCGAGCGGCAGCCAGGCGCGGTTGACCGGCGGGTAGCGTTTTCTGCGGTAGGCGACGACCACCTCGTGCGGCCGGCCCGGCGCGAGATCCGGCAGCGCCACCTCGATGTGCCCGCCGAGCGCCGCCCCCGCCTTGCCGCCGGAAACCACCTCGGCCGGTGCCATCAACGAAAAACAGAAAACCGGCCGCGACAAGGCCGTATCCACCGTGATCGTGCAGTGGATTTCGCGGTCCTTCACCCGGACATCGAACCGGGCCGTCATGCGCCCGCCTCCGGCCGGCCGCCGCCCGGGATCTCGCGATCCGTCACATATATATCCAGAACCGCCCGAGCGGGCGGGGTCCACCCCGAATTGGTTCTCAACACGGCCTCACCCATGCCCCGGTCATTGCCGATCTCCTATAGCATGCCCGCCGGGCCGCGCCATCCATGCCCGACCCGGAGATCAATAAACCCGGCCGCGCGACGACAGCGGAAGCGTCGGCCCGGACGTTTCTCGACCCCGCGGATTGTCTGGCTTTCGGCCCCGGGTTGCCGCGAGGGCCGACGGCGCTTGCCCGGCCGGCGGCCGCGCTACACGCCGAGCATCCCGTGGAGCAGGCTGCGCAGCGCCCCGAAGGCGTCCGGCAGGCCGAGGCCGGCCTTGAGGTCTTCGAGGGCGACGGCGACGGCGATCACTGCGTCATCCACCGGCCCGGCCTCCGGCATGGCGAAAACGGCGTCGAGGAAACGCTCGCCGGAGAACAGCCAGGCCAGGATCAGGAACCCGAAGCCGGTAACGATGAACCTTGCGTTTTGCGACATGACCCCGCCTCAGAACTGAAAATAGATGAAGGGCGCCACACCCTCCTGGGTGACAGCGAAAAGCAGCCAGACCCCGAGCCCCAGCACGCTCGCCTGAAGCGCCGGGCCGCGGCGCGCCAGCACCCGCTCCAGCGCGTCGCGCCAGCCGAGCGGCAAGCCGTTCATCGCCAGCCCGATGGCGATCAGCCCGAGGGCGAAGGGGGTGAGCGTCGGGGCGGCCAGTGCCTCGGACCGGCCGAAAGCGGCGAAGAGCCCGAGCGCGTCGCCGAGGGTCGCGGACCGGAACGGGATCCACAGAACCGCGACGAAGGCGAACACCAGACCGGTGGCGATGAGCCCCGGCAGCACCGCGCCGAGACGCCTGAGCCCGCGCTCGGCCGCGAGCCCGAGCCCGTGCAGCAGACCCCACAGCAGGAAGGTCCACCCCGCCCCGTGCCACAGCCCCGCGAGGGTCATGGTCGCGACCAGGGTGACCGTCCGGCGCACCGGCCCGCCGCGGCCGCCGCCGAGCGGGATGTAGAGATAATCGCGGATCCACGTCGACAGCGAGATGTGCCAGCGCTGCCAGAAATCGCGCAGCGACCGGGCGCGGTAGGGTTGGTCGAAGTTGCGGTGGAACCGGTAGCCGAGCAGCAGCGCGACACCGATGGCGATGTCGGAATAACCGGAAAAATCGCAGTAGATCTGCACCGTGTAGCCCAGCACCGCGGCCAGGGCCGAGCTCCAGTTCTGCCCGTCGGGAAAGCCGAAGACGGGGTCGACCAGCAGCACCGAGAGGTAGTTGGCCACCACCATCTTCTTGAACAATCCCGACAGGATCAGCACCACCGCGGTCGCGCGCGCCGCCGCGTCGGGGCGCCTGGGCGCATCGATCTGCGGCAGGAAATGCGCCGCCCGCACGATCGGGCCGGCAACCAGCTGGGGAAAGAAGGAGATGTAGAGAAAAACGTCCGCCGGGTTGCGCCGCGGCTGCGCCTGGCCGCGGTCGACATCCATCACGTAGGAGATCGCCTGGAAGGTGTAGAACGAGATCCCCACCGGCAGGATCAGCGTCATCCAGGTCAGGTCGCGCGCGAGCGGCGTGTCTTCGAGCAACCGGGTGAGGTTGAGCATGAAGAAGTCGTAATACTTGAACACGCCAAGCACGCCGAGCATCAGGGTGATCGAGACGATCTTGGCCGTCCGGCGCAGCCCTGGCCGCACCACCGCCAGCCCGCCGAGCCAGGCGGTGAGCGAGACGAAGGCCATGAGCGCGGTGAAGCGGATGTCCCAGGCCGCGTAGAACGTATAGGAGGCCGCGATCAGCAGCGCCTTTCGCGGGCCTGCGCGGTCCCAGGTGAACCCGTTCAGCGCCAGGACAACAGCGAAGAACCCGATGAACTGAAGCGTCGGGAACAGCATCGGCTATTGCAGGCTGGCGATCTCGACGGTGGAAGGCGAGAACAGACCGGGGTTGTCGCGCTCGATCGCGCCGAGGATCTCGTTCACGACGAGGGTGTAGCCGGCGGCGGTGAAATGCGACCCGTCGCCGGAACGGATCGTGGCCCCGTGGGCGGCGGCGACGAACTCGCCGTTCGACCCGGCGGTGAAGGCGGGCAACGAGATGAAATGCGCGCCGGACCCCCGGGCGACATCGCGAAACAACCTGTTTGCCTTGGTCAACAACGCATTACGATGTGTGTCGGCATCCGGTGCCGGCCCCAGCCAATAGACGACGGCCCGCTCCGCCGCGGCCACGTCGAGGATGTCGCGCGCCCGCCCCTTGTAGGCGGCATCCCAGTCGTCGGTATCGTAGGCGACGCTGCGCCCGTCGGCGAAGCGCAGCGGCTGGTTGTCGTTGGCGCCGAAATGGGCAACCACGATGTCGGGCCGATCGGCGGCCACGAAACCGGCGAAGTTGCCCGGCCAGTCGTAGAAATCGCTGCGCGCGAGCCCGGTCGAGGTGCGCCCGCGGTTGATGATCTGAACCGGCAGGCCGCGTTGGCCGACGCGCTGTTCGAGAAACATGCCGAACCCGTCGGCGAGGGAATCGCCGATCACCATGACCCGGAGCGGCTCGGCCGCGCTCACCGCGCGGGTCACCCGCTGCGGCAGGGCGCCGCCGTCGCCGCGCATTATCGTCCTGCGCGGGTTGGCTGCGGTGTCGGTCACAAGCGCATCCTCCTTGACCGTCGGGGCCGGGGCATGGAACGCCGCGGCCAGATCCTGCGCGCTCGCCCGCTGGAGATCGGTGCCGCAGGCTGCCGTGAAGACCAGCAGAAGGGGAAGGATCGCCTTACTGAATCTGAACATCTTGGAGCGCGAGCCTGCGGTTGGTGGCGTCGATGATATCGACCAGATCGTCGAGGATTTCCTGCGCGACCACGTCGTAGCCCGGCAGGGTGAAATGCACCTTGTCGGCGGCCCGCATCTTCACCAGCTGCCCGCCCACCTTGCCGCTCATCGCAAACTCGCCGGTCCCGAATTGGGTCAGTTCGTGGATGTCGATGAAGGTGCCCCCGGCCCGGCGCACGGCATCATGCTGCAGGGCCGAAATGATCTGGTAGCCCGGTTCGAAATTGCTGTTGCCGACCACCGGCAGCCCGACCCAGAACACCTCGGCGCTATGCGCGGCCAGGGTGGCGGCGATCTCGCCGACCCGTTCGGCGTAGAGCTCGTTCCACAGCTCGGTGTTGAAGATCTCGCGCGACCGGCCGTTGCGGATGAAGTTGATGTCGTTGGCGCCGATCTGCACCACCGCGACGTCGGTGGTGCCGTCCTGCGGCAGGCCGGCCTGGGTCATGTAGCGATCGATCCACTCTGCGCCCGAGCTTTTCGCCAGCCCGTCCGAGACGGCGGTGAGACGCACCACGTCCATCGTGTCGCACTGGGCGAAACTGCGCTGGAACGAGGCCCAGAGCCCGTCGGCGAGGCTGTCGCCAAGGACCACGAGACGCATCGGCGCGCTTGGACAGGCCGGCGCAGTCTGCGCCAGGGCAAGCTCGGCCGGCGCCCCGGAAAACATGGCAACCAGCCCGATGACGGCCCTGATCCAACTGCGTTTCATACCCAACCCCCAAGTGTCGTCTTGTTCTTCGGCCTAGCCCTGGCCGCTCAGTGAATCCGCATAGGCGCGGATGGCCGCCGCAGTCCCCGGACCGGGCACACCGTCCACCACCCCCTGATAAAGGCCCTGCTCGCGCAGTTTGCCCTGGATGATCCTTACGACTTCCGCGCTGCGACTCGCAAGCTCAGTCGTCAGCTGATCCGTCGCTGTGGCATCACCTTGCCCAAGCGCCGTCCAGTAGAGCTCGGCGGCCAGCCCCGGCCGGGCCGGCGCGCCCTGGCCCTGCTCGTAGAGCTTCGCGAGAAAGGCATTCGCTTGCAGAAAACCGGCATCGACCGCCTTTTGCAGCCATTGCGCCGCCTTGTCTTCCGACCGCTCGCCGCCGATGCCCGACAGGTAGTACTGGCCGACGAGATATTGCGCGACCGGGTCGCCTTCCAGCGCGATCTTCATCGCGGTGTCGAACGCCTCGCGGCCCGATTTCCCCGGCACGAGGTCTTTCGAATAGAGCACCGTCAGCACCTCCTGGCTCAGCCAGTCGCCTTGCGCCGCCCCCTGAAGCCCGAGCGCCTCGACCCGGATCGGGTCGATCGGACCGCCGTCTGGCGGGGCGTATTCGGCAAAGGCCGCGAGCCCGAATGCGGCCGGCACCCCGCGCTCCATGCCGAAAGCATAGGCCGCGCCGGCAGCGGCGAAATCGCCCTTCGCCTGCGCGATCCGCCCGAGCATGACCCGCACCGGCCCGTCGTCGGGAAACGCCTTCGCCGCCGCGCCGCAGGCCGCAAGCGCCGCCTCCTGGTCGATGTCTTCGAGCCTGCGCGGGCCGCCCGACTGCGGCAGGCCGGCGGCGTCCAGGCAGGGTCGGCGCAGGGCGTCGAGCGCCGCCAACCGGTCGAGCGCGGTCTCGACCTCGTCGATGCCGTCGCAGACCCGGCATTGACCGAGATAGGCCTCGAGCTGCGCCGGGTTCTGGCGCTCGAGCGCCTCCGCCAGCAAGGCACGTTCGGCCAGATAGGCGCTGTCGGCCTCCAGCTCGGCGATCAGGGCCCGCGCCTCGTCGCCGTGGACACAGGCAAGGCAGGTCTCGGCATAGGCGCGCAGCCCCGCGAGGTCGCGCGCGCCCTGGGCGGCCAGGAATTCGGTCCGTTCGCGCTCGACGGCCGCGGCTTCGGCGTCGAGCCGCTCGATCCGGGTCAGCGCTTCGTCGCTGTGCACGCAGAGCCGGCAATGATCGACATAGGTCGCCAACCGGTCGCGGCGCCTGTCGTCGCGGATCTCCTGCCACATCTGCTCTTCCAGCGCCGCGATGCGCGCCCGCGCCGCCTTCGCCTGCATCCGGGCGCTGAGCGCGGCCTCCTGCGGGCAGTAGCTGCAGCTGCCGAGATAGTCGGAAAGCGCCTCGAGATTGTCCGATCCCGCCAGGAACATCGCCTCGAAGGCTTCGCGCGCGAGCCGGTCTTCGACTTCGCGCATCGGCGCCAACGGGTGGGCGACGACCACCGGGCCCGCGTCGTCCACCCGGCCCGCGTCGTCCACCGGTTTGAGGATCAGGCTGTAGGCCGGTTCGCAGCCGCGTTTGACCGCCCGCCGCAGCGCGTTCGCGAGGTAGGTCTCGGCTTCCGCCATCGTCGTCGCGCCGTTCCCGTCGCCGAAGGGCGCCCGGTCGGCAAGCCCGCCCGCGATGCTGAAATGCAGCGGCTCGAGCCCGGCACAGGCCTGCGCCTCGCTGCGCGCGATCATCACCACCAGCATGTCGAAGCCGAGCGGCTCCATCATCGTGCGCAGCGCCGGCAGGGTATCGGGAAAAGCGTCGTCCGGATCGATGATCTCGAGAAAGGCCACCCGGCGGAACCGCGCGTCGAAGGCCTGCACGGTCTCGACGAGACGGGCGCCGAAGCCGGGGACCGCGACACCCTCGCCGCCGAGCGATAGCTGCGGCCCGTCGGCAGCGATGCTGAGCCCGGCGCGCAGCACCAAAAAGAGCTCGTCGACCGACCGCGACGGCACCGGCCGGCTGTCGGGCAGAGACGACACCGGGTTGGCCTTCAGCCGCGCCCCGAACAGTGCCGCCTCGACCCCGCCTTTCGCCGGCAGCCGATCGAGCACGATCAGCGCGTCCGACGGCAGCGGGCTGGCCTCCAGCCCCGCATCGGCAGCCTTGCCGACGAACAGAATCCGCGTCGGCGCGCCCTGGCCGATGGCCTGGAGCGGCGCCAGCATGACGGCGAAAACGAACATCAGGCCGGCGAATCGGCAGAACAGGGGTGCCAGGCGCAAGGCGAATTTCTCCAGTTTGGGCGTGCGAGGCGGGGGGTGTCTCGACCGCCCCGAAGTTACCCAAGCCGAAACTTCGCGACAACCTCAACCCCGACGCGCGCACCGCTCCGCCGGGCCCGATGGCCGACACACCCGCGGTCTGTTGCGCGATGGGCACAAGGCCGGCCCGACACCGGCCCGTCGCGCCCCGGTGGTCGCCGCAGGGTGCTCCGCTTTTGCGCGCCCACGAAGTGCGATAGGTTGGATCACGCGAGGCGGCCCCCGCAGGGCGCGACCACCCCCGAGAAGAGCGACACCCGTGCTGCAACTTCACCCCCCGACGTCCCGCCGCCAGACCCTTCGAACGGAACTGTGCGCGCCCGCCGCGCTCACGCCGGAAACCAGAGCCGAAATCTACGCGCTCTTCGCGTCTGCCTACGAAGCGACCGACCGGGCGCGCTTCCTCGCCGACCTCGACGCCAAGCGCGACGTGCTGCTGCTGCGCGACGGCGCCGGGCAGGTTGCCGGGTTCACCACGCTCGCCGTGTTCGACGACCTCGGCGCCCCGGCCGGCGGCGGCCCGACCCGCATCGTCTACTCCGGCGATACCCTGGTCGATCCCGCCCACTGGGGCTCGAACGCGTTGAATTTCGCCTGGATCCGCCACGTCGCGCGGATCGGGGCCGAGCAACCGGCGACACCGCTCCATTGGCTGCTGAGCTCCAAGGGGTTTCGGACCTACCGCTACCTCTCGACCTTTGCCCACCGATACGTGCCGGCGCGCACCGTGCCGGACGATCCGGGGCTCTTGGCGCTGCGCGACCGGGTCGCCCGGCGCTTGTTCGGCGCCGATTTCGACGCCGCGCGCGGTGTCGTCGCCCACGACCCGCCGCGCGACCGCCTTGCCGGCGCCCTGGCCGCCCTGCCCGACACCGGCCCCGCCGCCGCCGAGGCGCGGTTTTTCGCCGCCCGCAACCCGGGCTACCTGCGGGGCGAGGAGCTGGTCTGCCTCTGCCCGCTCGACGCCGCGAACATGCGCCCCTTCGCCCGGCGCCTCTACCGCAGGGCCACCGCATGATCGCGCCCTGGCGGGTTATCCGCGACGGCACCCTGGCGCCGTTTCGCGCCTTCGAAGCGGCCCTCGCCGACCCGGCCGGTGCCCAGCGCAGCTTGCTCGCCCGGATCCTCGTCGCGAATGCGCGCACGCACTTCGGCCGGGCCCACGGGTTTGCCCGGATCGACAGCCTCGAGGCCTACCGGGCGGCCGTGCCCATCCGCGGCTACGACGGCTTCGACGAGGCGATTGCCGAGATCGCGACCGGGGCGCAAGACCGGCTCTTCGCTGACCCGCTCATCGCCTTCGAACGCACCGGCGGAACCCGCTCGGGCGGCAAGCTCATCCCCTACGGCGCCCGGGCGCTCGACGGGTTTGCCGCCGCCGTCCAGCCGATGTTGCATGACCTCGTCCGCCGGCATCCCGGCATCGCGGAGGGCCGGCTCTACGCGTCGATCAGCCCGGCGACGCGGGCGCGCGAGACCACCGCCGCGGGGCACGCGGTGGGGCTCGGCTCCGATGCCGCCTATCTCGGCGCGCTGGCCGAGCCCTTCGCCCGGCTGCTGGCGGTCCCGGGCGAGATCGGCGCGCGCACCGATGTCGACGCCTGGCGGCTCGAGACGCTGATCCATCTCGTCGAGGCCGCGGATCTGAGCTTCGTCACGATCTGGAGCCCGAGCTTCTTCACCACCCTGATCGAGGCCCTGCCGGTCCTGGCGCCGCGCATCGCGCCACGGCTGACGCCCGCGGCCCGCGCACGGTTCGAGACCTGGCTCGCAGACGCCGCCGGGGCCGGCACCGCGACCCTCTGGCCCCGCCTCACGGCGATCTCCACCTGGACCGACGCCGGCGCCGCGCCCTTCGCCGCCCGCCTCTCCGCGCTCTGTCCGCAGGCGGCGCTCGCGCCCAAGGGGGTGATCGCCACCGAAGGTGCGATCACCGTGCCGATCGGCCCGGGGCCCGGCGCCTATCCCGCGCTCACCAGCAGCCTCGTCGAGTTCCGCGACATCGAGACCGGCGCCTGCCTGCTGGCCGACGCGCTGAAGCCCGGCGCATCGTACGACGCGATCCTCACCACCCAGGGCGGGCTCTATCGCTACGACATCGGCGACCGGTTTCGCTGCCTCGGCATCGACTACGGCTGCGCGCGTCTCGCCTTCGACGGCCGGGCCGGCGTGGTCAGCGACATGGTGGGCGAAAAACTCGACGAGGGTTTCGTCGCCCGGGTGCTCGCGGCTCTCGACCGCCCCGCCCGGTTGCAGGCCCACCCCGGCCCGCCGCCGCATTACCGTCTGGTGCTGGCCCGCGCACCCACAGCCGGCGCACCCACGCCCCCCGACCCGGAGGCGATCGACCGCGCGCTCGCGCAAAACCCGCAATATGCCTATGCCCGCCGGATCGGCCAGCTCGGGCCGGTGGTCTCTGCCGATGCCGTGCTCGATCCCGGCGCCGAGGCCGAGGCCCGCGCGCGCGCCGGTCATCGGCTGGGCGATGCCAAGCCCGCCGTACTGGTGGCGTTCGATGCGACCGCCGCCGCACGCGGCAATTGAAACCGCTATCCCATCCGCCTATCGTCACGGCAGGTCTCCCGAGGTACCGGTGCCCATGAAGATCACGTTGATATCGCCCAAGGGACCGCTCTACCGCCACCGCGGCGGCATTTTCGGCAAGTCATTGCGCTATCAACCGCTGACGCTCACCACCCTCTCGGCCCTGGTGCCGCCGGAGCTCGATGCGGAGATCACCCTCATCGACGAGAGCATCGGCGAGATACCCGCCGAGATCGACGCCGATCTCGTCGGCATGACACTCATCACCGGCACCGCAGCGCGCGCCTACGAGCTGTCGAAACGCCTGCGGGCACGCGGCGTGACGGTCGTTCTCGGCGGCCCGCATGTCACCCTGAATCCCCTCGAAGCCGAAAACCACGCCGACAGCATCGTGGTGGGCTACGCGGAACAGACCTGGCCTGAACTCCTGCGCGATTTCGCCGCCGGTGCGATGAAACCGCGCTACGACCAGGCCGCCGATTTCACCCTCGACACACCGGTGTTTCCCGAGCGCGACCGGTTCCCCAAGGGCAAGTTCCTCACCCAGGCGGTGTTCGAGGCGACGCGCGCCTGTGCCCATGCCTGCGACTTCTGCGTCGCCCCCGCCGCCTGGGGGCGCAGACAATACCAGAAGCCGGTCGACCATGTGGTCGAAGACATCCGCCGGACCGGCACGAAGAAGGCCCTGTTCGTCGACCTGAATCTTGTCTCCGACCGGCGCTACGCCCGCGCCCTCTTCACCGCGCTGATCCCGCTCAACATCCGCTGGTACGGGCTCGCGACATCGCTGATCGGGCGCGACCCGGAGCTGATGGAGCTGATGGCGCGCTCGGGCTGCGCGGGGCTGCTCATCGGCTTCGAGACCGTCGCCGAGGCCGGGCTCGGGGCGATGCGCAAGGGGTTCAACACCCCCGCGCACTACGCGCAGCTGATCGACGATTTGCACCGGCTCGGGATCGCGGTAAACGGCACCTTCGTGTTCGGCGGCGATGCCGACACCACCGACACCTTCCGCGAGACCACCGAATTCGTGCTGGAAACCGGCATCGACCTGCCGCGCTTCGCCGTGCTCACCCCCTTCCCCGGCACGCCGCTCCACGCCCGGCTCGAAGCCGAGGGGCGGATCCTGACGCGCGACTGGGAGCTCTATGACGGCCAGCACGTGGTGTTCCAACCGAAGGGCATGAGCATCCGCGCGCTCGAACTGGGCCACGAGGCGGCGTGGAAGAAAGTCTACTCGTGGCGCGCGGTGGCAAAGCGCACGCTCCGGGCCGGACGCCAGGCGCCGCTCGCCTTCACCTCGAACCTCGGCTACCGGTTCTACGCCCGCAACCTCGCGCGGTTCTACACCTGCGACTGGCCCGAAATGGCGGCCGAGCCCGGGGCGGCGGCCTGATGCGGCTGACATTCGTCCAGCCGGCGATCGGGCGCAAACCCGGCACCAACTACATGCGCAGCTGGCAGATGGAGCCCTTGCCCATCGCCCTGCTCGCCGGGCTCACCCCGGCGGATGTCGAGGTCGCCTTCTACGACGACCGGCTGGAACCCATCGCCTACGACCGCCCGGCCGACCTCGTGGCGATCCCGGTCGAGACCTACACCGCGCGCCGCGCCTACCAGATCGCGTCGCGCTTCCGGACCCGCGGCGTGCCGGTGGTCATGGGCGGCTTCCACGCCACCCTCGCACCGGACGAGGTCGCACGCTTTGCCGAAGCGGTGGTGATCGGCGAGGCGGAAGAGACCTGGGGCCAGGTGATCGAAGATGCCCGCGCAGGCCGGTTGCAGAAGATCTACCGCGCCGCGGCCCAGCCCGACCTCTCGCTGATCCGCTACGACCGCCGCCTGTTCGAGGGCAAGCGCTACCTGCCGGTGCGGCTGGTGGAAACCACCCGCGGCTGCCGCTTCCCCTGCGATTTCTGCGCCATCCAGACCTTCTTCGACCGCACCGCCCGCCACCGGCCGATCGCCGACATCCTCGCCGATCTTGAAAGCCCCGGACCCGAAGCGAAGTTCCATTTCTTCGTCGACGACAATTTCGCCGCCGACATCTCCTTCGCCGCCGAGTTCGCCGAAGCGGTCGCGCCGCTCGGCCTGCGCTGGGTCACCCAGATGAGCATCAATGCCGCCCATGACGAGGCGCTGCTCGCGCGGCTGAAGAAAGCCGGCTGCGTCGGCGTGCTGATCGGCTTCGAAACCCTCGACGAGGACCTCCTGCGCCAGATGCGCAAGAATTTCAACGCGATGAAAGGCGGCTACCCGGTGGCGCTCGCCAACCTGCGCCGCCACGGCATCCGGGTCTACGGCACCTTCGTCTTCGGCTACGGCCCCTACCGCGAAGAGGCCTTCCTGGAGGCGGCCGATTTTGCCATACGTGAGCGTATGTATATCGCCGCCTTCAACCACCTCACCCCCTTCCCCGGCACACCGCTGTTCAAACGGTTGCAGGCGGAAGGGCGGTTGCTCAACGAGGCCTGGTGGGTCGATCCCGACTACCTCTACAACGACCTGCCGTTCCTGCCCGAAGGCGCCGAACCTGGCGCGATCCGGGAGGGCTGCCTCAAAGCGCGGCACCGGTTCTACTCCTGGTCGAGCATCGCCCGGCGCGGGCTCGACCGGGTCAACCTCGCAGACGCGGTGATGGCGCGGAGCTTCCTGCCGATCAACCTGATGCACCGGTTCGAGCTCGACAAGCGCGACCGCTTCCCGCTCGGCGACCCGGGCTTCCGGGGGGAGCTGATATGCGCGACATGACCGAGCCCTTGCTCACCGACGGCCCCTACAGCTTCGCCCGCGCCACCCGCGCGGATACCGACGAGATCAACCGGCTGCTCGCGGAGAACCCGATGGAGGGCCGTATCCAGGTGAGCCTCGAACACGCGCCCGACCCCTTCGCGGCGGATTTCGGGCTGTCGGACAACCATGTGGCGATCCTCGCGCGGCACCGCGACGGCGCGGCGGTGGGCTACTGCGAGCGCACCACCTGGGACGCCTTCGTCAACGGCGCGCCTGCAAAGCTTGCGTATCTCGGCGCGCTCCGAGTGGCCGGGGCGCACCGGGGCCGCATCCGGGTGCTGCGCGGCGGGTTCGCGGCCCTGCGCGGCGCCGAGCACCCCGGCGAGGCGGGCTTCGCGCTCACCTCCATCGCCGAAGACAACGCCCCCGCACGCCGGGTGCTCACCGCCGGGATCGACGGCTTGCCGCGCTATACCGAGCTCGGCCGGTTCACCACCCTGTTCCTGCGCGCGCGGCGCGGGGCGCTGCCGGCGGGCATCCGTCCAGCGCGGCCCGAAGACCTGCCCCGGATCGCGGATCTCCTGAACCGCGTGGGCCGGCGCCGCAACTTCGCGCCGGTATGGTCGGCGCAAAGCCTCGCGTCGCTGGCCGGGAGCGGGCTGGCGCCGGAGGATTTCCTGCTGGCCGAAGAGGCGGGCGAGATCGCCGCCTGCGCCGCTCTGTGGGACCAGTCCAGCCGACACCAGGCGGTGGTGCGCGGCTATGCGGGCGGGCTCGGGCGACTGCGCCCCCTCGCCAATGCTCTCGCGCCGCTCACCCGCCTGCCCCACCTGCCGGCAGTGGGCGAGAGGATCCCGCAAGCCGCGATCAGCCATCTCGCTGCGCTCGACACAAGGCGCGTCGCGCCGCTCCTCGCCGGCCTCCGCGCGCGCGCCGTGCAGCGCGGGATATCGACGCTGTTTCTTGGCTTGCCCTCAGAGGATCCGGGGCTCGCGGCAATACGCAAGCGTATGCGCTCCGTCGACCTCGCCACCCGGCTCTACGCCGTCCACTGGCCCGAGACGCCCGCGCCCACACTCGACCCCGACCTGCCCATCCACCCCGAAGCCGGGCTGATGTGATGCGCCACGTCACCTTCCTGCGCCCCAACCTCGGCTTCGGCACCCCACATGACGCGATGGCGCCGCTGGTCTTCGCCATCCTCAAGGGGCTGACCCCCAACCATATCGAGACCCACCTGATCGACGAACGGGTCGAACCCTTCGCTCCCGTACGGACGGATCTCGTCGCGATCACCGTCGAGACCTTCACCGCACGCCGCGCCTACGAGCTGGCCGACTGGTACCGTGCGCAAGGCGTCACCGTGGTGATGGGCGGCCACCACCCCTCGATGTGCCCGGGCGAAGCGGCGGCGCATGCGGACGCGGTGGTGGTGGGCGACGCAGAGGGCGTTTGGCCCGCGCTGCTCGAAGACGCCGAAGCGGGCCGGCTGAAACCGCGCTATGCCGGCGGCATGGGGCTCGCAGAGGGCCGCCCCCTCACGCTCGACCGTTCGGTCTGGGCGGGCCGCAAGTACGCGCCCATCGAACTGGTGCAGGCCGGACGGGGCTGCCGCTTCGCCTGCGATTTCTGCTCGATCCATGCCTTCTACGGCACCACCCGGGCCATGCGCCCACCAGACGAAGTCGCCGCCGAGATCGCCGCCCTGCCCGGGCGCGGCATGATCTTCTTCACCGACGACAACCTCTACTGGACCCGCGACACCTTCCTCGCGCTGATGGCGGCCCTCGCGCCCCTCGAGCGCCGCTGGTCCTGCCAGATCACCATCGACATGGCGCGCGACGACAGCCTGATGGCCGAGATGGCGCGGGCCGGTTGTGCGCTGGTGCTGATCGGTTTCGAAAGCCTCGATCCCGGCAATATGCGCCAGATGCGCAAGAACTGGAGCCATGTCGGCGGCGCCTATGAAGACGTGATCGCCCGGCTGCACCGACACGGCATCATGGTCTACGGCACCTTCGTCTTCGGCTACGATGCCGACACCCCCGCCGCCTACGATGCGGCCGCTGCGTTTTCCATACGTACCGGTATGGCGATCGCCAATTTCAACCCGCTCACCCCGATGCCCGGCACCGGGCTCTACGACCGGCTCGCAGCGAACGGCCAGCTCTTGTCGCCGAACTGGTGGACCGACCCCGGCTACCGCTACGGCGACGCGATCTTCACGCCAAGGGCCATGAGCGCGCAGGCGCTGCGCGACGGCGCGATGCGCGCGCGCGGCCGCTTCTATGCCACCGGCTCGATCCTGTCGCGCGCAACTCGCGGACTTCGCCACTGGGGCGCAAGACCCACCGCGCTCATGTTGCTCGCCAACCTCCTGTCGCGCCGCGAGATCGCGCGCAAACAATCGCGCGCCCTCTCGTCGCACGCGCCGGTCGACAGCACCCGCGAGGCGCGCATATGAAGCTCACCCTGATCAAGCCCACCATCGGCCGGCCCGAGCACAGCCTCTACGTCGACGAAGGCCGGATGGAACCGCTCAACCTCGGCGTGCTGGCGGCCCTCACCCCGGCGGATGTCGAAGTGGTGATGTATGACGACCGCTGCGAGCCGATCCCCTACGACGCGCCCACCGATCTCGTCGGCATCACCGTCGAGACCTACACCGCGCGCCGCTCCTACGAGATCGCCGCCGAGTACCGCCGCCGCGGCGTGCGCGTGGTGATGGGCGGCTTCCAGCCCACCTTCGTGCAGGAGGAATGCGCGCCGCACGCCGATGCGCTGGTGATCGGCGACGCCGAGACGATCTGGGCCACGGTGATCGCCGACGCCCGCAAGGGCGAGCTGAAGCCGCGCTATTCCGGCCCGCCGGGGCTGCCGCAGACCGGGGTGATGACCCGGCGCGACATCTACGAGGGCAAGGGCTATCTGCCGCTCAGCCTGATGCAGTACAGCCGCGGCTGCCGCTTCGTCTGCGATTTCTGCTCGGTCACCGAGTATTTCAGCCGCAAGCATTACATCCGCCGGATCGACGAGACCCTCCAGGAGATCGAGGCGCAGGACCGCAAGCTGATCTTCTTCGTCGACGACAACATCGCCTCCGACCGCAAGGCGCTGAAGGAACTCTGCCATGCGCTCATCGGCATGCGCATCAACTGGGTGAGTCAGGCCTCGCTCGACGTGACCACCGACCCCGAACTCATGGGCCTGATGGCGCGCTCGGGATGTCTCGGCCATATCATGGGCTTCGAGAGCATCACCCGGGCCAGCGTGCGCGAGGCGCGCAAGGCGCCGAACCTCGGCAAGTTCGATCGCTACGCCACCCAGATCAAGGTGCTGCGCGACCATGGCTTCCAGACCTGGGCCGCCTTCACCCTAGGCTACGACCACGACACCGCCGACAGCGTGCGCGCGACGCTCGATTTCGCGCTGGAAAACCGTTTCACCTTCGCCGCCTTCAACATCCTGATGCCCTACCCGGGCACGCCCTTCTACGACCGGCTCGCCGCCGAAGGGCGACATCTGTACGGTGGCGAATGGTGGCTGCACCCGCAATACCGCTTCAACAACGCCGCCTTCGTGCCGGCGCAGATGACGCCCGACGAACTCACCGAGATCTGCTTCGAGGCACGGCGCGCGTTCAACACGGTCCCGTCGCTGCTCTGGCGCTTCTCCGACATCCGGACCAACCTGCGCACGCTGCGCCGGGCCCGCGCCTTCTGGCAATTCACGCCCGTGTTCCGGCGCGAGGTGTTCAAGAAGCACGGGATGCAGTTCGGCCATTTCGGAGCGCGCTGATGAAACCTCTGCTGTCGGCATATCAATACCTCGGGCCGCTGATCCTGGCGCCGCTCGCCGCCTGGGCCTGGGTCGCGCATTACGGCGACTGGGCCATGGCCGCGCCTGCGCTGCTGGTGCCGGTGATCCACGCCTATGTGGTGCCCGCCGTCGGCACCAATGTGCTCGGCATGTGGGAGTTCGACACCCGAGTGAAGCTCGGGAAGTTCCGCCCGCACCACGGTTTCGTCTTCGGCTCGGCCACCGCGCTCATCGCCTGGCCGCTGATCGGAGCGCCGCTCGATGCCGCCGATCCGGGTGCCGCGCTCGCCAGCGCGCTCCGGGTCGGGCTGGTGCTGCTGGTTGTCAACTGGGCCTATGACGCCGCGGCGCTGCGCCACGGCATCCTGAGGGTCTACACCCCCGCCGCCCAGCGCGGCGCCGGGCCGTGGCGGGCGGCGGCGGATTATGTCGTGCCCTTCTTCGGGCTGTTCGGCGTGATCTACGCCGGCGGGTTGCGCCTCGCCGAACCGACGCTTGCCGGAGCCGGGGCCGGAGCCGCCGCCCTCGCCACTCTTGCGATCAGCGCCGCCTGCATCGGCCTCACCTCGGCGGCCTATGTCGCGGGGTCGTGCCTGGTCTATGGCCATGCCGGGCTGAAGCCCGGCCTGCGGGAGAGCCCATGATGGACTGGTTGAGCCCCGACAAGATCAACGCCCTCGCCGCCGATCCCGCGCGTTGCATGCCCGCCGACATGCGCGTCGCCGTCGACCCGCGTGCGCCCTGGGTGCCCGAGAGCTTCACCCAGCTCTATTACACGCCGCTCTACCGCGGCCTGCACTTCGAACACCGGCTGCGCTACAACCAGCTCTTCGCGCTCCGGATCAACGAATACATCATGATGCTCGAGGGCGACCTGATCGACCGCCTCCTGCTGCCGCTGATGCGCCACCCCGAGATCCGCGACGACCCGGCGCTGACCCGCGCGATGCAGACCATGCTCGACGAGGAAAAGCGCCACTACGCCAATTTCGCGCGGCTCAACCGCACCGCCCGCCCCGATCTCTACCCGCCGGGGCAGGACAAGCTGTTCTCCGAGCTCCCTGTCTGGACCAGGGCAATGTTTGTCGTCTCGGGGCTGCTGGTGTCGAAGCTCGCGTTTTCGATGTGGTATATCATGGCGCTCGAGGAAAGCTCGATGGCGCTGTCGCGCTCGATGCAGGGCGAGCGCGAGACCGAGACGCTGGGCAGGCTCGACCCGGGCTTCGCCGAGGTCCACATCCAGCACATGAAGGACGAGGCGCGCCATATCCATGTCGACGGCATCCTGATCGACCTCACCATCGGCCGGCAGTCGAAGCTGCGCCGAAGGCTCAACGCCTGGGTCTTCGAGAAGATGCTCCACGGCGTCGTCACGCCCACCCGCGGCGGCTCGGGCGCCAGGGTGATCCGCCAGCTCCTGCGCGAGATGCCGGAGCTTCAGGACCGCGAAGAGGAGATGCTGTCGGCGCTGGTCGGGTTGAAATCGAACCGCGCCTTCCAGGAAAGCCTGTTCAGCCGCAAACTGATGCCGTTCAGCTTCGACACTTTCGATGCCACGGCAGAACTCGAGGGGCTCGGCCGGACGATGGTGGGCTATGACCGCCGTGCGCGATGAGGAAACGAAGGTGACCGAAGAGCCGGCCGCGCCGGAGCGCCCCGACGGGCTGTCGCTGGCGCTGAATGCCCTGCCCTTCGCGGTGCTCGCAATCGGTGCGGCTCTGGCCCTGCGCCTTGCCGACGGCGCCGGATCGGCCGCCCTGTTCCTCGCCTGGCTCTACCTCGCCCCCGCCCTGCTCGGCGGCCTCGTCACCCGGCTCTGGCCGACCCCCACCGGCACCTTCGGCCTCAACGACGCAGGCTACCGCCACTGGTGGCTGATGCTGCAACTGCAATTGCCGTTCAACCGCCTGCCCATGCTCGAAGAGGCGCTGCGGCTCGTCCCCGGCCTCTACCCGGCCTGGATCCGCCTCTGGGGCGGGCACCTGAGCGCGCAAAGCTTCGTCGGCCCCGGGGTGATGATCGGCGACCGGCACCTCATCCGCGTCGGCCCCCGCTCGGTCCTCGGGGCGCGGGCGGGGTTTGCCGGCCACATCGCCTTTCGCGACGACGCGGGCCGCTGGCGGGTGACCGTCGCGCCCTGCGACGTGGGCGCCGATGCCATTGTCGGCGGCGACGCCGGGATGGGGCCGGGGGCCGTGCTTGCAGACGGCGCGACCCTGCCCGCCGCGCGTCACCTCGGGCCGCACAAGCGCTGGCCGCCGGGGGGAGAGACGATATGACTGCGCCCCACCCGATCCCGGTGCGCGCCAACCTGGCCATCGCCGCGCTCGCGATCGGCGCCAACCTCGCCCTGCTCTGGGCCGCGTCTCATGCCGGGACATGGTGGGGCGTGGCGCTGGCCGCCGTCGCCTTTTCCTTCACCAACAACACGGTGTTCTCGCTGCAGCACGAGGCGGTGCATGGGCATTTCCACCCGAACCGACGGGTGAACGAGATCGCCGGCGTGCTCTTCGCCGCTTTCTTCCCGACGATCTTCGCGGTCCAGCGGATCAGCCACCTCGGCCATCACCGCCGCAACCGCACCGACGCAGAGCTCTACGACTACGTGTTGCCGGGCCAGTCCCGGCTGCTGAAGAGCTACTGGATCTACTGCCTGCTGTTCGGCTTCTACTGGATGATCATCCCCACCGCGATGTTGATCTACGTGCTTGCGCCGTGGGCTTTCCGCTCGAAAGCCTTCCTGCACGGCCCCGCCCGCTGGTGGGGGTTCGAACCCTTCGTCGCCGACATCGCCGCCGCCCCCGTGGCCCGGATCTGGCCGCAGGGGCTGGTAACGCTCACGGTCCAGGTCGCCCTCTTCCTCGTGCTCGATCTCGGCTTCTGGGGCTGGCTCGCGGCCTACTGGGCCTTCGGAATCAACTGGTCATCAGTGCAATATACCGACCATGCCGGCAGCCCCCGCGACGTCATCGAGGGCGCGTGGAACCTGCGCTTCTGGCCGGTGACCCAGGCCCTGTTCCTCAATTACAACCTGCACCTCGCCCATCACCGCGACCCCTCGGTGCCCTGGACCGGGCTGCCCGCCCGCGTCGCCCCGGACGACCCGCGGCCCTCATTCTGGCCGATCTATCTCCGGCTGTTTCTCGGCGCCCGCCCGGCACCCCCCGGCCCCGCGCCGGACCCGCACGCCCCCCGCCATTGGCCCCAGGAGAATTCCTCATGACCCGTCTCGTGCCGCTCATCGCCCTGCTCTTCGCCGCCGCGCCCGCTCTCGCGCTCGACCCCGACCCGGGCACCGAGGCCCAGCACGCGGCGCTGCGCGCGCTCAAAGCCGAGCTGGTCGAAACGGTCAACAGCCAGGATTTCACCCGGCTCGGCGCGCTCACCAACACCCCCTTCACCGCCACCCTGGTCACCCAGGATCATTTCACCGACCTGGACGCGGCGAAGGCCTTCTTCGACGGGCTCTTCACCCGCAAGCTCCTGCGCATGGAGAGCGTCGCCTTCGCCGCCGAGCCGGATGCGCTGTCGACGATCTACACCGGCACCGTCGCGGTCACGACCGGCTCGACGGTCGAGACCTACACCCTCGCCGACGGCCGGTCGTTCGACATCGACGGGCGCTGGACGGCGCTGTCCATCGAGGAACCCGACGGCTGGAAGCTCGCGGCCTTCCACTCGGGGACGGATTTCCTCGACAACCCGGTGCTGAAGGCGGCGGGCGCCAGCGTCGTCCGGGTCGCTGCGATGGTCGGCGCCGCCGGGCTGGTGCTCGGCCTCGTCGCAGGCTGGCTGCTCGGCCGCCGCCGCCGGGCCTGAACCGCCCGCGGCACCCCGACCTTGGCCGGCAGGGTTCGCAGGGGACGAGACGCGTGCGGCAGATCACCCCCGCGCGACGCGCGACCGGTTGGGTCGGGCGGCCCGAGACGGGCGCGACCTCAGCCGGCGATGACCGCCCGCACCGCGGCGTTCGCAGGGGCCGCCAGGATTTCGCCCGGCGGGCCGACCTGCTCGATCCGCCGCATCGACATCACCACCAGCACATCCGCCAGCGCCAGCGCCTCTTCGCTGTCATGGGTCACGAAGACCGTCGTCAGCCCTTTTCGGGTATGGATGTCGCGCAAGAGCGGCCGCAGGCTCCTGCGCGACGGCGCATCCAGCGCGCTGAAGGGCTCGTCGCACAGCAGAAGGTCGGGGGCGACCGACATGGCCCGGGCGAGGGCCACCCGTTGGCGCATGCCGCCGGAGAGCTGGCGGGGGTATTTGCCCCATGCCTCGGCAGCGAGACCGGTTTCGGCCAGCGCCGCCCGCGCCCTGTCCCCGCGCTCGGCGCGCGCCAGCCCCTCGGCGCGCAAGGCGAAACCGACATTGTCGAGCGCGGTTTTCCACGGCAGCAGGGCCGGATCCTGAAACACCACCGCCGGCCGCCGGCATTCGCGGATCACCCGGCCGCGGTCGGGGGCGGCAAGCCCTGCGGCGAGCGCGATCAACGTGCTCTTGCCGCAGCCCGATGGCCCCATGATCGCGGTGAGTTTGCCCGCCGGCACCTCGAAACCGACCCTCTCGAGGGCCGCCACGCCGTCATAGGCGAAATCCACGTCATCAAAGCGCAACAGGGTCATGACAGCCGCGCCCCCGCGTCGTCGCGCCAGACCCACAGCCGCCGTTGCAGCGGTTGCAGGATACCGAGATCGACCACCACCAGCACACAGACCACGACCACCACCCAGGCCATCGTCTGGGCAGTGTCGATCCGGGCGCGCGCGCCGGCGAGCCCGTCGCCGATCCCGCCCGCACCGGCCAGCAACTCGGCCATCACCGCCACTTTCCACGACATCGCCATGGTGGTCGCGAGCGCGGGAAACAGATGGCTCGCCATGTGGGGCCCGTGCATGTGCACGAGCCGCGCCCCGAGCGGCACGCGGTAGACCTCGGCCATGCGGATCAGCCCGCCATCGAGCGAGCGCGCGCCTTCGGCGGCCGCGGCAAACACCAGCGGACCCGTGGCAACGGCGATGGTGAAGACCACCGCCCAGCCGCCGCCGAACCACAGGAGCGCCATCACCACCCAGGCGATCGCCGGGATCCCGAGAAAGACGATCGCGACCGGCTGAAGGGCGGCGCGGATCTCGTCCCGCAGCCCCGCGAGCGTGCCGGCGGCGATGCCGACACCGACCCCGGCCAACCAGCCGGCCAGGGCATGGCCCGCCGTCTCGGCGAGCGCCGGGCCGGCCGTCCCGTCACCGATCATCGCGACGAGGGCGCGGCCGGTATCGTCGAGCCCCGGCAAGACCAGCGCCCCGTAGACCCGGTGCCCCCATTCCCAGAGCGCCAGCAGCAGGGCGATCCCGACAAGGGTCCAGAGCCGCGACACGGGCTTGCGCTTCGGCATCCGGTGCCCCTCAGCCCCAGAAGAAACCGTCGTCGGGCACTCCGCCGCCGACGATGCCGGGGTCGAGCGCCATCAGGTTCTCGAAATAGAGCGTGATATCGTCCTTCGCGTCGCGGGCCGAGACCACGTCGAGATGCACATGCGGCAGCGATTGCGCGATGATCGGCGCCGGCAGGCCGAGCAGCGGCGCGGTGGCTTCGGCCGCGGCCTCCGGGTCCGCGAGCACCGACGGCCCGGCCTCGACGCAGGCGGCATGGGCGGCGGCGACGACCTCCGGGTGGGCCTCGAGATAGGCTTCGCTCACCGCGAGCCCCACCTGCGGGATGCGCGGGCCGCGCCCGGTGTGTTCGCCGTAGACTTCCGTTACGTCGAGCGCGCGGAACACCGGAATGCCCTCGGTGCCGGCGCGCAGCAGCGCCGCGGTCGCGGCCGGTTCGTGCATGACGGCCACGTCGCCGCGCCCCGCCAGGAACAGGGGCACCGCCTCGCCGGGGTTGCCGACATAGTCGAGCTCCACGTCCTTGTCCGGGTCGAGCCCCGACCACTTCAGCACCATGCGAAACAACAGGTCCGGCGCCTCGTGCCGGTTCGACAACAGCACCTTCTTGCCGGCGAGATCGGCGAGGCTGGTCACGCTGTCGTCGCGCGCCATCACGTAGAGCACGCCCCAGGTGACGACGTTGACCATCCGCGTGCCGGCGCCGCGGTTGTAGAAATTGGCCGCCGCATAGGTCGAGGTGGCGAACAGCTCGAACTTGCCCGACGCGATCCCGGCCCGCATCTGGTCGGTGCTTTTCCACACGTCGAACTGCACGCCGGGGGCGACGGTTTGCAAGGCGGGTGAAGCCACCGCCCGGGCGAAGACCGCCGAGGGCGAAGCGGGAATGCCCCAGAGCGTGAGCGGATCGGCCGCGCGGGCGGGCCGGATCAGCCCCGGCGCGAGCGCGCCCGCGGCGAGGCCCGCGATACCGCCGAGCAGCTCGCGCCGGCGCAGAGAGGGGGTGGGGATCAGTCGCATGCTACGGTCCCTTGAAGGTTGATGTCGAGCCGAGGAACCGCGGTCAGTAGACCACGGACCCCATCGTGATGTCGTCCCAGATTTCCTTGACGGTCTGGTTCAGCTCGCGTTTGCGGTCGTCGTAATGGGTGTGCAGAAGCGCGTGCGCTTTCTCGCCGTTGGGCGTGCCGAGAAAGTCTTCGTAGAGCGCCTTGACCTGCGGGTTGTTGTGCGACTGGCGCACCTTCGCCTGGCGATCGACGTTGTAGATCGTCTTGCGCCGGGCTTCGGCCAGCGGCAGGTATTGCTTCTTCGAACGCAACGAACCGCCGCCATCGACGCAACCGCCGGGGCAGGCCATGACCTCGATGAAGTCGTAGTCGGCCTCGCCGCTCTTGATCTTCTCGACCAGCGCGCGGGTGTCGCCGAGCCCGTGGACCATGGCGATCCTGACCTCGCCGACCGCACCGCCGAGATCGACCGTGGCCTCGCGGATGCCTTCGAACCCGCGCAGCGCGGTCATTTCGACCTTGTCGAGCTCACGTCCGTTGACCACCGCGTAGATCGTGCGCAGCGCCGCTTCCATCACTCCCCCGGTGGTGCCGAAGATCGCGCCGGCGCCGGAGGACGCACTCATGTACGGGTTGTCGAAGGCGGAGGGCTCGAGATCCTTGAGGTCGATCCCCTCGCGGCGCAAGAGCCGGGCGAACTCGCGCGTGGTCAGCACCACGTCGGTATCCGGCCCCGCCTCACTCGCGAGCTGCGGCCGCACAGCCTCGTCCTTCTTGGCGACACAGGGCATGATCGAGATCACCCGCACCTTCTCGGGCGCCACCCCGAGCTTCTCCGGCAGGTAGGTCTTGGCCACCTTCGATAGCACCTGTTGCGGGCTGCGGGTCGATGACAACAGCGGCAGGATCTCCGGATAATGGATCTCGGCAAAGTTCACCCAGGCCGGGCAGCAGGAGGTGAAGGTCGGCCGCGAGCGGTCCTTGAGCCGCCCGAGCAGCTCGGTGCCCTCTTCCATGATGACCACGTCGGCGCCGAAATTGGTGTCGAGCACCACGTCGATGCCGATCTTGCGGCAGGCGGCGATGATCTGGCCCTCGACATTGGTGCCGGGCGCCATGCCGAATTCCTCGCCGAAAGCGACCCGGACGGCGGGCGCGAACTGCACCACCGTGGTGACCTCGGGGTCGCAGATGAAATCGAGCGCCTTGTCGGTCTCGTCGCGCTCGCCGAGCGCGCCGGTCGGGCAGACCAGCACGCATTGGCCGCAGGACACGCAGAGGCTCTCGGGGTAGCTGTCGGCATTGCGCAACGCCACCACCCGGTCGACCCCGTTGCCCTCCATCACCAGCGCATCGACGCCCTGGTGGTGGCGGCAGATCGCCACGCAGCGCTGGCAGCGCACGCAGCGGGTCATGTCGCGCACCATCGCGGGCGAGCTGAGGTCGATCGGCCGGCACTCGGTCAGCGCCCGGTCGAAGAACCGGTTTTCCTTCAGCCCGACATATTGCGCGAGGTCCTGTAGCTCGCAATTGCCGTGGCGGATGCAGGTCGCGCAATCCTGCAGGTGGTCGGCCATCAACAGCTCGACCTGGAGCCGCTGCATGTCGCGCGCCTTTTTCGACCGGGTCTGCACCTCCATCCCCGCGCGCACCGGCGTGTTGCACGAGGTCACGATCTGGGGTCTGTCCCGGCCCGCCTGCAGGATCTCGACGACGCAGACCCGGCAGGTGCCGGGGGTATGGTCGATGTCGTCGAGCTCGCAGAGCGTCGGCACGTACATGTCATGGCGCCGGGCACAATGCAGGATCGTTTCATTCTCGAAGGCGCGGACTGCCTTGCCGTTGATCGTGAGCGAGACGGTCGCTTCGGCGGGGTCGCGGGCAGGCAGGTCTTTGTCGGGGCCGCACATCAGGCTGCTCCTTCCGGGATCGGGTGTTGGGTGACGACGGAGTAGATCCGGTAGCAGCGCATGCAGCGCTGGGCCTCGGCATAGGCGTCGGCGTCGGAGATGGTCTGCTCGACCTCTTCGAACATGTGCTTGCGCAGCTCGGGGTCGAGCTCCGGATTATGGACCCGGTAGGCGTTGCGCACCGGGGTTTCCTGCACGTCGGTGCCGAGGAAGCGGTTGTCGGCGATCAGCCGCCGCATCCGCGAGCGCTTGAAGAACCGCACCGAGCCGCGCTCGACCCAGTCTTCGATGTTGCGCGCCGCCTTGAGCCCCGCCGCCATCGCATAGATCAGCGTCGAGGCGCCGGTCACGCAGTCGCCACCGGCAAAGACACCGGGGCGCGAGGTGGCAAGCGTGTCGTCGGCGGCAACATTGCGCCAGCGGTCGAGCGCGATGCCGTCGCCCTCGATCAGCGTGCCGTCTTCCACCTGCTGGCCGATGGCCGCGATCAGGCTGTTGCCCTTCAGCACGAACTCGCTGCCGGGAATCACGCTGACCCGGCGCCTGCCGCTCTCGTCCGGCTCGCTCTGTTGCATCTTCGCCAGCTCGACGCCGACGATCCGGCCGTTTTCGGTGAGGATCCGGGTCGGGTTGCACAGGGTGTGAAACTCCACGCCCTCGGCCTTTGCCGCGGTGATTTCCTCCTCCTCGGCCGGCATGTCGTCGATGGTCCGGCGGTAGATCACATGCACCTTGTCGGCGCCGAGCCGGATCGCCGAGCGCACGCAGTCCATCGCCACGTTGCCGCCGCCGACCACGAAGACCTCGCCTTCGAGCTTGAGCGGCTCGATCCCGTCGACATGGTCGTGGACCTTGAGCAGGAAATCGATGCCGGAATAGTAGCCGCCCCGCGCGCCCTCCTCGCCATCGACCCCGAGGCTCGAACCGGCCTGGCAGCCGAGCCCGAGGAACACCGCCTTGTAGCCGCGCGCGAACAGGTCATCGATCGCGAAGTCGCGCCCCAACTGCTGGCCAAACAGGAACCGTCCGCCGAGATCGGCGATGATGTCGGTTTCCAGCGCCAGCGTGTCCTTCGGCAGCCGGTAGCTCGGAATACCGATCTGCGCCATGCCGCCGGCCTGGTCGGCCTTTTCGAACACATCGACCTGGAACCCCCTGAGCAGCAGGTGATAGGCGCAGGAGATCCCGGCAGGACCGGCCCCGATCACCGCGATGCGCTGGCTCTTGTCGAGCGGCTTCGAGATCATCTCATGGGTGAATTTCAGCGCGTTCGGGCCGTTCTGCTGGTCGGCCACGTAGCGCTTGAGCGTCTTGATCCCGACCGCGTCGTCGACGAACTTGCGCCGGCAGGCCTGTTCGCAGTAGCGCACGCAGACCCGGCCGCAGGTCGCCGCCATCGGATATTTCTGCAACAATACGCCGAGCGAGTTCTCAGGCTTGCCGTCGCGCACGTAGTCGATGTAGCGCGGCACGTTCACTTTCGACGGGCAGGCCTCGATGCAGGGGGCGGTGACATAGCTCATGCCGTGCTGGGTCGGGATCGGCCGGTGGGCGGCGATCTCGGTTTCCATCTTGTCGCGGAAATTCTGCACCGCGCCGAGCAGGGCAATGCCGCAGGTCTGGCCAAGCCCGCAGAGCGAGGTTTGCGCCATCTGTTCGCCGAGCATTTCGATCTCGTCGAAACCGAGTGCGCCGTCGAGCCCGCGCCGCATCTTGTCGAGCGCATCGCGCACCAGCACGGTGCCCATCCGGCAGGGCGTGCAGGCACCGCAGGATTGCTCGGTGGCCTTGGTCATGTAGTGATAAAGCGCATCGACCAGGCTCACGGACTCGTCGAACACGAAGAACCCGCGATCGCCGAGAAAGGCCTTGATCGGGTTGCCGGGGTCGAACTCGTCGAACCCCTTCAGCGCGTATTCCGGCGCCGTGTCGCCCGGCGAAGCGGTGCCTGCGTCATAGGCGACCCCGTCCCAGACCCCGAAAGCTACCTTTGTCATTCCGCTTGCGCTCCTTCCAAAGTTGATATGGCGGCGACAACGACACTTCTGCCGTCATCTGCGCCGCGCCGGCGCTGGTCTCCTCCCTTGGAATTGAGGCTCGTTTCGCATGCGGTTCGGCTGCCGGCATTGATCTAGCGCAAGGTCAGGACGGTTTACCGATTTTCGGGCCGCGACCGACCCTGGCGGGGCTGCGAAACGGCCGCCGGAGCGAATCCGCCGGGGGCGATGCGGCCCGGTTTTCGGTCATCGCGCGCAACCGGACCCGGTGGTGTTCCGCTACGACCGGCACCGCCGGCATGCCCGAAGCATTTCCGCCGCCGACTTTCGGTCAACGCGCCGCGAAGATTGTTTCTGACTGTTGCGAAAACCCTACACCGGCTCGGAGATAAATGTAGGATAATGACAATCTCGACCCACGAAATATAGCGGATTTCCTCGAAACGGGTCCAGATGTGGTTCGATTCTGCAACTTTTTTCGATCCTCCGCACGTAATCAGTTTCCCCGTGAGCAATAAACCGCCATATAATGGGGACAATGAAAAAACGAATCCGTGGGCTGGCAATCAGTCCTTGGGCATTGAGGAGCAGACATGAATACCAAAGTTAAAGGGCTCGCTGCGAGCCTTGCGTTGGCGACTTCGATGATGATGGCCAGCGGACCCGCATCAGCACAGAATCTCGCTTCGCTCGGACTGGACACCAACATGGGCCAGTGCGACCTGCAATTCTCGCGCCGCGCACTGCGGCTCGACCTCGCGGTCTCCGCCAATCTCGAGGCCCTGACAGACACCTTCTGCGAATGCGAAGTCGTGTCCGTGCAGATGCTCGAGTACATTCGCAAGCACCGCTACTTCGAAGTCATCCTCGACGAGACGGCAAAGGAATGCCCGGGCTTTGCCCGCGTGCTGACCAACGTCGCGACCGCCTCGATCGTTGACAGACCGCTCGGTTTCAACCCGCCCGACACCAATGGCGGCAACGGTGCCAATGGCGGTAACGGCGGCACCGACGGTAACGGCGGCACCGACGGTAACGGCGGCACCGACGGCAATGGCGGCACCGACGGTAACGGCGGCACCGATGG
>SWCD01011632.1_pt1 | contig 29228 bp, 22 predicted proteins | sample 4693011 | NCBI WGS metagenome assembly SWCD01 (sample SAMN10267278, study PRJNA491770) | bioreactor metagenome | isolation source: DHS bioreactor inoculated with marine | place: Japan: Omine Ridge, Nankai Trough | reverse complement strand
GGTCGTCGGCCGCAAGGTCTCCAAAGAGCGCCTGCTATCAGACATTTACGCCACGGCGGTTGGATCAGTCGGTCTACCGGTCCACCCTGACTCCGACGCTGTTCGCATGTTCCGGCTCGTTCTGGCCGAGGGTCGCAGCCTCGTCCGCCAGCGCGATGAGATCGAGGCGCGGGCCGTCGCGCTGCTGTCAGATCACCCGGACTACCAGCTACTGACGACCATCCCGGGGATTGGCCCGATCAACGCGATGACCATCCTGGCCGAAGCCGGCGATCTGCGCCGCTTCCGCCATCACCGGCAGTTCCTGAAGTTCTGCGGCATGGATCTCGCCACCGTCCAGTCCGGCATGTTCCGCGGTCAGAGCCGCATCTCGAAGTACGGCAACGCCCGGCTGCGTCGCACGCTCTGGATGGCCGGCCAGACCGCTGTGCTGAAGCGAACCAACAGCTTCCGGGACAAGTTCGAGCGCTACATCTCGAAGGATCGACATAACGCCCATCTGCGCCGCAAAGCCTACACCGCGATCGCGGCCAAGATGGCGCGCACCGTTCACGCCGTGGTAAAAAACGGCGAACCCTATCGCCCCTTCTTCGAGGGGGTGAGCCCAGGCGGAAGGACCTCTCTCTGTAGCAGCCGTGGAGGCAGTGCGCTGACCTCGTAGATAATGTTCGGGCTTTCTGCTTGGGATTTGGGATCTCGTATTGAGGACGGTGAGGGCCGCTGCGACGCGTACCCTGTGTTTGCTATGGAAGAGATCATTTCTTGACGGCAGAGCCCGTCTGGGCAACCGTATCAGGGCGTCCGGGACACCGGGCGCCCCACGACCTGCTGACCTGAACAGCCAGAATTTCCCGACATAGGACGTTGTCGGTCATCACCCGCGCGACCGTCACGCCCATCGACGCATACCAGGCCACGGCAGCGCGCAAATGGGCCACGGCGCTCGCGGCCGTCTCGTCGGGGTGGATCCGGGTGAAGGAGAGCCGCGAGGCATCGTCGATGCAGACATGGACATATTCCCAGCCGGCCCCGCGCGACTTTCCCTTTTGCGGATCGCCGGTCATCCTGTGACCGATCTGCTCGAACCGGCCCAACCGCTTGATATCGAGGTGGATCAGCTCCCCCGGGTGGTCCCGCTCATAGCGGCGCACGGGTTCGGCCGGCTCGAGATCGCGCCGCCGGCTGAGGCCCGCCCGGCGCAGGACCCGGCTCACGGTCGCCGCTGACACGCCCGTCTTCGCGGCGATATGCGCGCCGGTAAGGCGTTGACGGCGCAAGGCGATGATACGGTCCCGCACCGCCTCTGCCGTAGGATTGCACAGAACACCCGGCCGCGAAGACCGATCCGCAAGCCCGGCCTCTCCTTCCCGGTCAAACCGACGCCACCACTTCGCCGCGGTTCTCGCGGAACAACCGCACATTTGACCGGCCCGGGAGACGCAGGCTCCATCCCTGATCAGCCGTACCAACCGCTCTCGACCCTTGGGGGTCAGTCTGGCATTCTTGTGCACGTTCATTCGATCCCTCCGAACAAGGTTGAGGCTTGGTAACTCCAACCAACTCGGCAGGGATCGAATGAACAACCCGTTGAAAGCTCACACCTAGAGCGGCCCCGGTCGCCGCTCCTCGGAGAGCAGCACGTTGGCCTCGACCTCGCCCACGCCGGGCAAGGTCATGATCCGGCGCCGCAGGATGCGCTCGAAATCGGCGAGGTCTCGGGCGACGATCCTGAGCCGGTAGTCGTAGAGCCCAAGCACATGATGCACCAGTTGCACCTCGGGAATGGCGCGCACGGCGCGTTCGAAATCCTCGAGGCTGACGCGGCCCTTGGTGGCGAGTTTCACCCCGAGGAACACCGTGACGCCGAAGCCCAGCGCTTCGCGGTCGAGATCGACCCGGCGGCCCCGCAACACGCCCGCCTCGGTGAGGCGTTTCAGCCGCCGCCAGGCCGCGGGCTGCGACAGGCCGAACTGGCGACCGAGGGCGCCTGCGGACAGGGTCGCGTCCGCCTCGAGCGCGCGCAGGAAGGCGCGGTCGGTGTCGTCCAGCGCAATCACAGCGGCAGCGCCTCGCGTTCGGCGATCACCGCGACCTGCATCAGCGCCTCGATGTCGGCAATATGCGGCAGCACCAGGATCCGCGTCCGGTAGATCTGCTGATAATGGGCCATGTCGCGGGCAATCACGTGCAGCCGGACGTCGACCCGGCCGAGGAAGGTCTGGATCTCGGTCACCTCCGGCACCTCGCGGGCGGCCGCCAGAAACTCGTCGAAAGCACGCGGATCGGTCTTGTCGAGGGTGAACCGAAGCGAAACCTCCACCTCCCAGCCGAGTGCCGCCCAGTCGATCACCGCATGCTGGCCGCGAATCACCCCCGCATGGGTGAGCTTGTCGAGCCGGCGCGAACAGGTCGTGGGGGTGAGGCCCGCGAGCTCTGCCAGCGCACCGACGCTGGCGCCCGGGTCGGCCTGGAGACGACGCAGGAGCCGCCGGTCGGAATCGTCGATACGCATGATTTCTTCGCTGTATGCCGTTATCAGGAATGGCTCTTGCGTATTTACCGCGACTTCTGCCGCATTTGCAAACGCCATGCAGCCAATCCGGCTAGGATGCGCCCCGAAACAACGCTTCAAGGGAGCCCGCGACATGCGCGTCTATTACGACCAGGATTGCGACATCAATCTCATCAAGGACATGAAAGTGGCCATTCTCGGCTACGGCAGCCAGGGCCATGCCCATGCGCTGAACCTGCGCGACTCGGGCGCGAAAAACGTGGTCGTCGCCCTGCGCGACGGCTCGGCCAGCGCCAGGAAGGCCGAAGGCGAAGGGCTCAAGGTGATGGGCATCGCCGAGGCCGCGGCCTGGTGCGACCTCATCATGTTCACCATGCCCGACGAGCTTCAGGCCGAGACCTACAAGAAATACGTCCACGACAACCTGCGCGACGGTGCGGCGATCGCCTTCGCCCACGGGCTCAACGTGCATTTCGGCCTGATCGAGCCGAAGCCCGGCGTCGATGTCATCATGATGGCGCCGAAGGGCCCCGGCCACACGGTGCGCGGCGAATACGTCAAGGGCGGCGGCGTGCCCTGCCTGGTCGCGGTCAACAACGACGCCTCCGGCAAGGCGCTGGAGATCGGTCTCTCCTACTGCTCGGCGATCGGCGGCGGCCGCTCGGGCATCATCGAGACCAACTTCCGCGAGGAATGCGAGACCGACCTGTTCGGTGAGCAGGCGGTGCTCTGCGGCGGCCTGGTCGAACTCATCCGCTCGGGCTTCGAGACCCTGGTCGAGGCGGGCTATGCGCCCGAGATGGCCTATTTCGAGTGCCTGCACGAGGTGAAGCTGATCGTCGACCTGATCTACGAAGGCGGCATCGCCAACATGAACTACTCGATCTCGAACACCGCCGAATACGGTGAATATGTCTCGGGGCCGCGGGTGCTGCCGAAGGCGGAAACCAAGGCGGTAATGAAGGACATCCTGACCGACATCCAGACCGGCAAGTTCGTGCGCGACTTCATGACCGAGAACACCGTCGGCCAGCCGTTCTTCAAAGGCACCCGCCGGATGAACGATGCCCACCAGATCGAGGAAGTCGGCGAGAAGCTGCGCGGCATGATGCCCTGGATCTCGGCCGGCAAGATGGTCGACAAGGACAAGAACTGAGCCGCGACCGGACGGCACAGCACACACGGCAAGGCCCCGGGGACTCCCCCCGGGGCTTTTCGCTTCTTCGGTCCGCGGTCAGCTGCAGGCGGGCAGGAAATGTTCGCCCAGCACGACATTCCAGCCGCCATCGTAGCTCGTCCGTCGGGCCGGCCCGTCTTCGCCCCATGCCTCCCACCCGCTGTGGGTGAGGGTGAGCCGCGAGCCGCCGCCGGGCCGGTCTTCAAAGGCGACCTCGACCCGCGTGGGGTTGTCGGCGTTGTTGCCCGGGTGCCAGGACATCGCGAAGCGCACACCGCCTTCGAATTCGAGCACCCTGCCCCAGTCGCACCGGCTGCCGTCATGCATGGTCTCATAGATCGCGCCGCCCGGCTTGGCCTCGATGGTGACCGCCTGCGGTTTCTTGCCCGCAGCCGACGAGACCGAGTGGTCGCCGGGCCACCAGCGCGCCGTCTCGCGGGTGAAAATGTCGAATGCACGGGCGGCCGTGCAGGGCAGCTCGAGGGTTTTCACGATCGGGTCTGTCACCGGTCTTCTCCTGTCTGTTGCATGACCTCCTGGTGCAACCCGGCAAGGACGGCGTCCCAGTACCGGTCGATCCAGGCGCGCAGCTCCGCCAGCCCTTCGCGACGCACCGCGTAGATCCGCCGCGTCCCCTCGGGCTGCACCCAGACGAGGCCTGCGTCGGTGAGCACTTTGAGATGTTGCGATACCGCCGGGCGCGACACCGGCAATCTGTCGGCAAGCGCGCCGACCGGCATCGGCTTCGACGCCAGGATCTCGAACACCTGGCGGCGGGTCGGGTCTGCAAGAGCGGCGAGAGCATCAGCGTAAGGCATGGCTTACGGTAGGCCAGGGCTTACGGATCGTCAAGCCCGCGGTTCCGGCAGGCCGGTGCCAGCGGCGAGCGACCTGGCCGGCTGCGGGCGCCTTGCGCCTCAGCAACGATCCGGGAAATACCGCGGTGGGTGGGGGGCGCTGCCGCCCGCGCCGCATCCGCGCGGGCGTGCGCGGGTCTTGCCTGGCGGGCTACCCGGTCGCCGCGCCGACGGCGTCGACGATACTGTCGACGACCGCTGTCATCAGCGCCTCGTCTTCGCATTCCGCCATCACCCGGATCAACGGCTCGGTGCCGGATTTCCGGATCAGGAGGCGGCCCGTACCAGCCAGGCGGGCTTCGCCCTCTTCTATCATTTTTCGAACTTTTTCGTTTTCAAGCGGGGCCGAATTAGCCGAGAAGCGTACATTTTTCAACATCTGAGGGATTGTCACGAAGACCTCGGAAAGCTCCGAGGCGCGCCGGCCGGAGGTCACCATTTCGCCGAGAAAATGCAGCCCCGACAGCAGTCCGTCGCCGGTGGTGGCATAGTCGGTCATCACGATATGGCCCGACTGCTCGCCGCCGAGGTTGTAGCCGCCGGCGCGCATCGCTTCGACCACATAGCGGTCGCCCACGGCGGTGCGCAGGAGCGTCAGCCCCGCGCCTTCGAGGAACCGTTCAAGCCCGAGGTTCGACATCACCGTTGCCACCAATGTGCCATGGTTGAGCCGTCCGTCCTCGGCCCAATGCTTGGCGAACAGCGCCATCACCTGGTCGCCATCGGCGATCCGGCCTTTCTCGTCGATAAGCGTCACCCGGTCGGCGTCGCCGTCAAGGCAGATCCCGAGATCGGCGCCTTCGGCCAGCACCCGCGCGACGGCGGCGTCCGGTGCGGTCGAGCCGACCCCGTCGTTGATGTTGACGCCGTTCGGCGTCACCCCCATCGGCACCACCTCGGCACCGAGCTCCCAGAGCGCTTCCGGCGCCGCCCGGTAGCCGGCACCGTGGGCGCAATCGACCACGACCTTGAGACCGTCGAGCTTGCGGGCGGAGGGAAAAGTCGTCTTGATGAACTCGACGTAGCGGTGCCGGCCTTCGTCGATCCGTTTGGCGCGGCCGATCTTCGCCGGTCGGGCGAGATCGACCTCCTGCTCGAGCAGCGCTTCGATTGCCGCTTCGTCCTCGTCCGAGAGCTTGAACCCATCCGGGCCGAACAGCTTGATCCCGTTGTCATGGAACGGGTTGTGCGAGGCCGAAATCATGATCCCGAGATCGGCGCGCATCGAATGGGTCAGGTGGCCGACCGCCGGGGTCGGCACCGGCCCGAGCAGGAGCACGTTCATGCCGGTCGAGGTCAGCCCGGCGGTGAGCGCGTTTTCGAGCATGTAGCCCGACAGCCGGGTATCCTTGCCGATCACCACGCGGTGTTCGCTCGCGCCCTCGTGGCGACGGAAGAACTTGCCGGCCGCGGCCCCGAGCTTCAGCGCGATTTCGGCAGTCATCGGTGGCGTATTGGCGAGGCCGCGCACCCCGTCGGTTCCAAAGAATTTCCGGCTCATGAACTCACTCGTCTTTCGTTTCCTGCGCATTCAACGCCGCGAACAACCGCAGCGCCTGTATCGTCGCTTGAGTATCATGCACCCGCAGGATGTGAACACCCTGTGCCGCACCATGCAGGGCGACCGCCAGCGAGCCACCGAGCCGGTCCTTTGCCGCCCCCGCCCCGCCGATATCGCCGATGAAGCGTTTGCGCGAGGCGCCGAGGAGGACCGGGGCCCCGAGATCGTGCAGGGCGGCAAGATCCTTGAGCAGGGTCAGGTTGTGGTCTCGGGTTTTGCCGAAACCGATCCCCGGGTCGGTGACGATCTGGCTGCGCGAAACCCCCTGCCCTTCGGCAAAGACAATGCGTTCCTCCAGAAAATCAAGAACTTCCGAGGTCACGTCGGTGTAGCTCGGGCCCAGTTGCATGGTTTCTGGCGTGCCCTTCGCATGCATCACGATGACCGGCACCCCGCGGCTCGCGCAGAGCCCGGCAAGCTCGGGATCGAAGGTGAAGGCAGCGACGTCGTTGACGATATCGGCGCCGGCGTCGAGCGCGGCTTCGGCGACGGCGGATTTTCGCGTGTCGATGGAGATCGGCGTGGCGATGCCGGCCGCGCGGATCTCGGCGATCAGCGGCGCGGTGCGGGCGATCTCTTCGCCGAGGGCCACCGGCGCCGCGCCGGGCCGGGTGCTCTCGCCGCCGATGTCGATGATGTCCACCCCCTCCTCGGCCATCGCGTGCGCCCGGGCGACGGCGGCCTCGCGGGCGGCGAAATCGCCGCCATCGGAGAAGCTGTCGGGGGTCACGTTGAGGATTCCCATGACCCGGGGCCGGTCGAGCTCGAGGCCGCAGAGTGCCGGACGCGGCGCCGAGAGCCGGGCACGGGCCGCAGCGTCGAGACCGGAGGGGCCGATCACCCGCGTACGGCCGTCCTCGGCTCGGCGTTCGATCGAAGTGAACCAGGCAAGCCGGCTGCCTGCGACCGCGAGATTGCCGCCGTGGCCGGCGGACCGGGCGCCGAGGCGCGCAACCGGGCGCAGCCGGAGGGTCATGGCAATTCGCCCACGGCGAGGGAACGGACCGGCAGCGCCGTTTGCGGAAGGTCCGCGCCCGCCATCACCAGCTCGGTGGCCTGCATCAGCTGCGCGAACCAGGCGGTGAGCGCGCCCGCATCGCGCGGCGCCGCGGAGGGGCCGTCGACCGCGTCGAGCACGATCTTGGACGGCGCCCAGACGCTGATTGTCCCGTGTTTCATCGCCCAGTCGAGCTCGGTCCGGGTGGCGACGACGACGCAACGCGGATCTCGTGCGGCCAGCACCCAGGCGTTCTGTTCGATCGCCAGCAGGTCGATCCGGCGCTGGGTCATCGCATGGCCGGTTTCGGGCCGGGGCGCATCGGGGGGACCGACGCAGAGGATCGCGGGCTGACCGCTGGCCTGCAGCGCATCGAGCACGGCGGCCAGGCTATGCGACGCGATCGCCGCGTTCGACAGATGCACCACGCGCGGGTGCGGCACGTCGCCGTCGACGGCTGCCATCGGCGGGGTCTCGCCGCGGCTACGCACGATCTCGACCCCGAGCGCGCCCGGACCGCGGTCGAGCTTTTCGATGCGGACGAACACCCGCAGGGCCTGGGGCGCCTGGAGGATGCGGTCGGCCACCCGATCGGCGAGTGTCTCGAGCAGGTTGAGCCGCTCCTCGGCCAATTCGTGGGCGATGGCCTCGGTGATGGTGTCGTAGGAGAGGATCCGGTCGACGTCGTCGTCGAGCGGACGGCCCGGGGGCGCCACCTCGACCACGACATTGAACGCGAGGCGCTGTCGGCGGCCGCGCTCCTGCTGAAACGCCCCGATATCGGCGTCGACGACGTGATCGCGCAGGGAAATCCGGTCGGGCGGGCGTCCGGGCTGGCCGGCGGCCTCGGACCGCGCGCTGGGGTGCTCGAAGGCCAGGCGGGTGTCGGATGTCATGGGGCGCACTCCTCTGCAGCCGGACAATGGCGGATTCCCGGACCGGATGCCAGAGGCGCGGGTGGGTGACGCGGGACCGGTGGCGGCCGGGCGCCACGGCGTTTCGAAACGCCGTGACCCGCGGTTTCGAAACCGCGTCTGCGGCACCTGGGTGTCGGCGCGGGAGGCGACCGCGCAGGTGCCCGGTGTTCACGGCTGGAACACCGGGTTTCTCCGGGGCCGTCGCCCGCCTTCAGCGATAGAAATGATGATCGCCGATCGTGTTGGTGAGCGCCTTGGTCATCGACCAGCTCGGGCTGACCCGACTGGCGTGGTAGTAGAGCGCCCCGTCGGTGAGGACCCGCGGCGCCCCCCTGAGCATCACCTTGGCGACCTTGCCGACCCGCTGCCAGGCCTTCGGCTCTTTCACGTGCTCGGGCAGACCGTCGCAGGTATAGGTGAACTGGCAGGCGTATTTGCGCCCCGTCCCCTGGTTGATGACATCGCAGACCGTGTCGGGATAGCGGGCGCTGTCGACCCGGTTGAGGATCACTTCGGCAACCGCGAAGAGCCCTTCGGCCCGCTCGCCCCGGGCCTCGAAATAGAGCGCCTGGGTCAGGCATTCCCACTCGGCCCCGCCGGCCGCCGCAGCCTGGGCATTGATCCAGGCGTCGGAATGGAGGAAGGGCGTGGCGCTGGCGAGATCGGCTTTGAGCGCAAGCTGTTGGCGCACGCGGTCCGGCCCGATGTACGGCGAGGCTTTCGGCGCCGGCGCGGCGGCGGGCCTCGGCGCCGGCGCCCGCATCAGTGCGGTTGCCGCTTTCGCCGCGCGCGCCGGGGCGCTGGCAGGCTCGATCAGCCTGGCGAGCCGCAAGACCGGCGGGCTGTCGGCCCCGGCCCGGACCGGCCCGGCGACAAACCCGGCGACGAGCCCGGCGACCGCGACCGCGGCCAGGATCGTCCGTATCATTGTCCCCCCTTTGCAGCCACCGGAGCGGCCGCGCAGTTTCCAACCCGCCAAAAATAGGGCGATTCTGGGGTTTTTGTCCAATATCCGGGCATAGTCGGCCTGCGCAGCGGCGCGACGCGCAAGATATTGTGGCGGTGGCTTGTCCTATTCCCACATCCAGCGGGCGGGCGGCTCAGTACATCCGGGGGGGGCGGTCCGCTCCACGGTCGAAAATCGCGAAATGCGCCGCTGCGAGTCGCGCCACCGGCACCCGGAACGGCGAGCAGGACACGTAGTCGAACCCGGCGCGGCGGCAGAAGGCGATCGACGCCGGATTGCCGCCGTGTTCGCCGCAGATCGACAGGGTCAGGCCGGGCCTGGCCGCCCGCGCCCGCTCGGCGCCGATCGACAGAAGCTCGCCCACCCCCTCGTGGTCGAGCGTGTGGAACGGGTCTTCCTCGTAGACGCCCTGGGTCACGTAGTCGCCCATGAACCGGCCGGCATCGTCGCGCGACAGCCCGTAGGTCATCTGCGTGAGGTCGTTGGTGCCGAAGGACAGAAAGGCGCAATGCGGCGCGATGGCGCCGGCCTGCAGCGCCGCGCGTGGGGTCTCGACCATCACGCCGAGGCGGTAGTCGAACCCGGTGCCGAGCTCGATCTTCACCGCCGCCGCGACCGCATCGATCCGGCCCTTGACGATCTCGACCTCCCGCCGTGCGGATACCAGCGGGATCATGATCTCGGGGACGACCTGCTCGCCGGATCGCGCCAGCGCCACCAGGGCCTCGAAAATGGCGCGCGCCTGCATGTCGTAGATCTCGGGCACGGTCAGACCGAGCCGCACGCCGCGCATCCCCAACATCGGGTTGAATTCGGTGAGCGCCTGGGCCCGGCGGGTGACATCGGACAGCGGCAGGTCGAGCGCTTCGGCAAGTTCGCGCAGCCCTTCGCGGCTCGCGGGGAGAAACTCGTGCAGCGGCAGGTCGAACAACCGGATCGTCACCGGCTTGCCCGACATGATCTCGAACAGTTCGATGAAATCGGCCCGTTGCATCGGCAGGATCCGCTCGAGGATCGAGCGGCGGTCATCGGCATCGTCGGCGAAGATCATCTCGCGCATCGCCAGCAGCCGGTCCTCGGCGAAAAACATGTGCTCGGTGCGACACAGCCCGATCCCTTCGGCGGCAAACCGAATGGCGGTGCGCGCATCCTCGGGCGTGTCGGCATTGGCGCGCACACCGATGTCGCGGGCCGCGTCGGCCCAGGCGAGGAGCTGCTGGAAGTTTTCGCCCAGCGCCGGGCCAAGCATCGGCGCGGCGCCGGCGAGGGCGGCGCCGGCGGTGCCATCGACGGTGATCACCTCGCCCTCGCGAAACACCCGCCCATCGGCGGCGGTCAGGGTGCCGGCCTTGAGATCGATCCGAAGCGTCGCGGCCCCGACCACGCACGGCAGGCCGAGCCCGCGCGCGATCACCGCCGCGTGGCTGGTGACGCCGCCGCGTTCGGTGAGCACCGCATGGGCTGCGTGCATGCCGCGAATGTCTTCGGGCGTGGTCTCGCGGCGCACCAGGATGCAGGCCTCGTCCTGCGCCAGCGAGGCCTGGGCCGCGCGGGCCGAGAAGACGATGCGCCCGGTGGCTGCCCCGGGCGAGGCGGCGATGCCGGTGGCGATCACGTCGCGCGCGCCCTTGGGATCGACCTGGCTGTGCATGAGCTCCGGCAGAGAGCGCGGCGGAACCCGCAGCACCGCCTCGTCGGCGGAGATGATCCCGTCTTTGGCCAGTGCCACCGCGATGCGCAGATTGGCGCGCGCCGAGCGCGGCACACGGACGGCGTCGAGAATGTGCAGGGTGCCGTTCTCGACGGTGAACTCGATCTGCATCTCCTCGCGCAGCCGCTCGCGCGCCAGCGCGCCGTAACGGATGAGATCGGCCCAGACCTGGGGCAGCGTGTCCTCGATCGAAGCCCCGCCCGGGTCGGCCGCAAGGAACAGGATCCGCCCCTGCCCCGGCTCGCCGGTGAGCGCATCGCGCCCTTGCGCCTGGCACATGTAGCGGCCGACGATCTCGGCCCGCCCGGTGGTGCCGTTGACATACTGGATCACGCCGGAGCCCGAGACATCGCGCCCCACGCCCAGGGCCATCTTCTGCACCACGAGGCCGAGGCCGGCCTCGGCGGGCGCGCCCTTGGCTTCGCGCAACAGCCGCGCCGAGGTGCCCTCCCAGGCCCGCGCCATCGACCGCAACACCTGGCCGAGCTGGGTGCGCACATCCTGCGGGAAGGGCTCGTCGGTCTCGTCCTCATAGGTGGTCAGCGCCGATTTCAGCGCCGCCGCGCTCGGCTCGTCCACCGGCTCGAACTCGTCCGGATCGAGCCGGGCGACATGGATCGCGTAGGCCTGGATGAAGCGCAGGAAGAGCGCGTTGGCCGCGACCTCGCCGTGGCTGACCGCGAGTTTGCGGTGCAATGCATCGTTCATGCCGATGTTGAGGATCGCGCCGGGCCCGCCCCAGTCGGGGTCTTCCGAGGAGGGTCGGACCGAGAGCAGCGGGTCGGGACCGAAGCGCGCCAGCATCGCGTCGAAATCGGGCATGACCCCACGCGAGATTTCGGACACGGAGGTGAAATCGAGCGCCACGGTGCGCGGCACCGGCATGTCGAGCCGGATCAGCCGTTGCAGGCATTTCGCCCGGCCGCCATGACGCTCCGCGGCGATGGGCGCGGTGGGCGTGATCTCGGCAAAACCGGCGATCTCGGACCTGGTTCGGACTTTCTGCACTGCGGCAACCTCCTGTGGGCGCAGGATAACCGCAGAGCGCCCGGTGGCAAGCGCCGTGTTTCGCCCCACGCCGGATGCGGGGCCTTCGTGGATGCGCCGCGCGATGGATCGGCGGGCGCTGGCGGTGGGGAGGCTGGCCGGTTCGCGCGGTCAGGGGCATGGTTCCGGCGCCGGGCCGGCCGGGATCCGCTTCTTCGAGACGCGGGATCGGTCCGGGCCGCCCGGGCCAACCGGACCTCGGTCGAAGCGGTCGGGCCGGAGACCGCGACATTGAAGCCAAAGGTTCGCTCCCGATCCGTTTCCCGGCCTGGGACGAGCGAAACAACCCACGCCAGGGATTTCGCAGGACCCTGCCCGACGGCCAACCGGCGCACACCCGCAGATACCGCCCGCAGGCGCGTCTGGTGCGGCCCGACGGTGTCGGGGCGGGTGGCGGGCGGGGCCGTCCGGGCTCAGCCGTCGATCCGGGTGAGGTCGGCCACCCGCAGGCAGATGTCGCGGATGCGCGCGAGCAGGTTCAGCCGGTTGCGGCGGATGATCTGGTTGTCGGTATTGACCTGCACCGTGTCGAAGAATGCGTCGATCGGGCCGCGCAGCGCCGCCATTGCCGCCATCGCCGCCTCGAAATCCTCCGCGATCATCGCCGGGCCGATCTTCGCCTCGGCGCCGTCGAGGGCGGCGAACAGGGCCCGCTCGGTGTCGTCCTCGGCGAACTTCGGATCCGGCCCGTAGCTGTATTCGACGCCATCGGCCGCTTCGGCCTGGGTGAGGATGTTGTTGGCCCGCTTGAAGCCCTGGATCAGGTTGGTGCCGTCGTCGGTGGCGAGCACCAGGGCCAGCGCCTCGGCGCGTTTGACCAGAAGCGTCAGGTCGTCCTTGCCCGGCATCGCGAGGCAGGCGTCGATCACGTCGTGGCGGAGGCCGCGGTCGCGCAACCAGACCTTGAGCCGGTCGTGGAGGAAGGCGAGCAGGTCGTCGGAGAGGTCGGGCTTGTGGTCGCGGATCGCATCGAGCCAGTCGGGCGCGTTCTCCTTCACCCCCTCGATGACGGAGCGCACGGCCGAGCCGAAGACACCGTGGTGGGCGATGTCGCCGAGAAGATCCTTGAGGAGCTTTTCCTCTTCCGGATCGGCGAGCGGCTCGATCTGGTGGCGCAGCAATTGGGCATCGATCAGCCGGTCGAGCTGCAGGCGAAGGCCGTTTTCGAGGATGATCCGGATCACGCCGAGACCGGCGCGGCGCAGCGCAAACGGGTCTTTCGAGCCGGTCGGCTTTTCGTCGATGAACCAGAAGCCGGTCAGGGTATCGAGCTTGTCGGCGAGGGCCACGGCGACCGAAACCGGCGCCGTCGGCACGGCGTCGGAGGGGCCGAGGGGGGCGTAGTGGTCGCGGACCGCATTGGCGACGGCGTCAGGCAGGTTTGCACTTTTCGCGTAATATTGCCCCATTACCCCCTGCAACTCCGGGAATTCATAGACCATTTCCGATGCGAGGTCGGCTTTGGCCGCTCGCCCCGCCTGTTTCGCCTCGCCCCGCTCGGCCCCCACCATCGGGGCGATCTCGCCCGCCAGCGCAGAGATCCGTGCGACCTGCTGGCCGACCGAGCCGAGCTTGGCGTGGAAGGTGACATGGGCGAGCTTGTCGAGCCAGGGATCGAGCCCGTGGCGGGCGACGGTGCGCTGGTCGTTCTCCCAGAAGAATTTCGCATCCGCCAGACGGGCGGCCAGCACCTTGCGGTTGCCGGCAAGGATCGTGTCGCCCTGGTCGGCGGTCTCGCGATTGGCGACGGTGACGAATTTCTCGATCCGCCCCGCCCGCGGATTGCGCACGGAAAAGAACTTCTGGTGCTCTTTCATCGAGGTCTGCAACACCTCGGGCGGCAGATCTATGAAGGTGTCGGCGATGTCGCCGAGCAGCACGACGGGCCATTCCACCAGCCCCGCCACTTCGGCCAGCAGGCCGGCATCCTCGACCACCTCGAAACCGAGGGCGAAGGCCTTCTGGGTCGCGTCATGCCAGATCGCCTGGGCGCGCTCGGCCGGGTCGAGCAGGACGAAGGCGCGCTTGAGTTTGGCCTGGTAGTCTTCGAACGAGGTCACCGCGAAAGCGTCCGGCGCCATGAAGCGGTGGCCGCGGGTGGTGTCGGCGGCGGTGAGCCCGTCGATCTCGAGCGGCACCACCTCGGCGCCGTGCTCGTCGGTCAGGATGCAGAGGATCGAATGCAACGGACGGACCCAGCGCAGGCTCCCCGCCCCCCAGCGCATCGACTTGGGCCAGGGAAATCCGCGCACGGTCTTCTCAAGCACCTCCGCCACGATCTCGGGAGCGGGACGACCGGGATGCGCGATGCTGGCGAAATAGACGGCCCCCTTCGGCGTGTCGCGCTCCTCGAGCTGGTCGCGAGTGAGCCCCGCGCCGCGCAGGAAGCCGTCGATCGCCTTTTCGGGCGCGCCGACCTTGGGCCCCTTGCGTTCCTCGCGCGTATCCGGCGACATCGCCGGCAGCCCCTCGACGGTGAGCGCGAGGCGGCGCGGCGTGGTGAAGGCAGCGGCAGTGGCATAGGTGAGGCCGGCTTCGACCAACCCATCGGTCACGAGTTTCTTCAGGTCCGCGCCGGCGCGCGCCTGCATTCGCGCGGGGATTTCTTCCGAGAAGAGTTCGATGAGCAGATCGGCCATGGGCTTACTCGCTGTACTTTTCGTTGAGTTGGTTCCAGGCGAAAGCCCGGCCGTCGGGGAAGATCGCGACCACGCGGTCGATCCCGTCTGATATGTTCTTCTGCCCGAGGAAGGCGAAGGCATCGCCCGCCTCCAGCGCCGCTCCGATCGCTCCGGCGTCGAAACAGTCGAACCAGCCGGGACCGGTGAGCGGCGTCGCGCCCTCGTAGGAGGCGTAGGTTTCGGTGATCGCCGCGAAGCTCATGCTGGCTTTGAAGCAGGACCGGTAGCGGATCGGCGAGGACGAGCCGTCGATCCCCTCGAAATCCTCGATCAGGATCGGCTCGGGTTGGCCGGTGGCGATGTTGGTGAGCGACACGGCGGCGTCCTCGCCCGCGATCTCGTCGTAGAAGGCGTAGACCTGCGCGTAATACACGACGGTCCCGAAGATGAGGGCGCTGACCACGACAAAACTCCCGACGATCTTGCCGTTCACCGGGCGTCGCGCCCGGTCGCGCTCCCTGCCCCGCCGGCTTCGGTCTGCACGAAGGCGTCGGCGCACATTTTCGCGAGGCCGCGGACCCGGCCGATATAGGCCTGGCGCTCGGTGACCGAGATCACCCCGCGGGCATCGAGCAGGTTGAAGATGTGGCTGGCCTTGATGCACTGGTCATAGGCCGGGTGGGCCATGATGATGGTCTTGCCGGTTTTCGGATCCTGCGCGGGCTCGGCAAGGATCGCCTGGCACTCGGCCTCGGCGTCTTCGAAATGGCGAAACAGCATCTCCGTGCTGGCGGTGTCGAAGTTGTGACGCGAGTATTCCATTTCGGTCTGGCGGAAGATGTCGCCGTAGCTGAGCGCGATGGGGGCGGCGGGGTCGTTGAACGGCATGTCCATCACGTGGTCGATGCCGAGCACGTACATCGCGAGGCGTTCGAGCCCATAGGTAAGCTCGCCCGAGACCGGCCGGCAATCGTGGCCGCCGACCTGCTGGAAATAGGTGAACTGGCTCACCTCCATGCCGTCGCACCAGACCTCCCAGCCGAGGCCCCAGGCGCCCAGCGTCGGGCTTTCCCAGTCGTCCTCGACGAAGCGGATGTCGTGCATCTCCATGTCGATGCCGATGGCTTCGAGCGAGCCGAGATAGAGCGCCTGCAGGTCGGGCGGCGACGGTTTGATCAGCACCTGGTACTGGTAGTAGTGCTGGAGCCGGTTGGGGTTCTCGCCGTAGCGCCCGTCGGTCGGGCGGCGCGAGGGCTGAACATAGGCCGCGGCCCAGGGCTGCGACCCCAGCGAGCGCAGCGTCGTCGCCGGGTGAAAGGTGCCCGCACCCACTTCCATGTCATAGGGCTGCAACACCGCACAGCCCTTGTCGGCCCAGTAGGACTGGAGCCGCAGGATGATCTCCTGAAAGCTTCTGGGAGCGGTGGTTTCGGTCTCGGCCATGTGGCGCCTCTTGCGGGTAAACAGCGCGCTCTGCATAGGGCGCGGGCCGGCAAGGGTCAATCACACCTGCAACAGGCGGGCACTCACTTCGACTATCGCCCCGGCGCCGCCTTGACGTTGCGGCGCCTTTACGTGTTATTGACCCGGAAAAATCGAGCACATTCCCACAAAGCGGGTGAGAAAACAGATGAAACGCGTCCTCTCGGCGATCGTACTCCTGGCAGCCATGTTCACCGCCGGACTGGCCTCGGCGCAGGAGGCCTATTGGGTCCAGCTCTCGGCCAACGCCACCCTGCGGGAGGCCGAAACCGACGTCCGCACCTATTCCGCCCAACTGGGTGATGTGAACGGGTTCCGCCTCGGCAGTTCGGGCTGGTACGCGGTTGCGCTCGGGCCCTATTCGGCCGAGGTCGCGACCCAGAAGCTGATCGAGCTGCGCGCCGCCGGCACGATCCCGAACGACAGCTATATCTCGGACGGGGCCCCCTACGGGCAGCGGTTCTGGCCGGTGGGCTCGACGCAGCCGGCGGCAGCCCCGGTCACTGCAGCCCCGGCGACCGAGACGGAAGCGCCGGCCGCGCCCGAACCGGTGGTGCAAACGCCCTTGGTCGCCGCGCCGGAGCCGACCCCGGCGCCGGCCCCGGTCCTCGCCGCCGAGGAAAGCCGCGAAGAAGCCCTGGCCGGCGAGCGCCAGCTCGACGAAGAGGGCCGCAAGGCGCTGCAGATCGCGCTGCAATGGGAAGGCTTCTACCGCTCGGCGATCGACGGCGATTTCGGCCCTGGCACCCGCAGCGCCATGGCCGCCTGGCAGGCCGATCGGGGCCACGAGGAAACCGGCATCCTCACCAGCCGTCAGCGCGCCGAACTGCTGCAAGGCTACAACGCGGTGATGACCTCGATGGGCCTGGCCCAGGTGATCGACTCGCGCGCCGGGATCGAGATCACTCTTCCGGCCGCGATGGTGGACTTCAGCCGCTACGAAGCGCCATTTGCCCATTACGAGGGCGAAGACGGCGTGCGGGTGGTGCTCATCAGCCAGCGCGGCGACAAAGCCACGCTCTGGGGGCTTTACGATATCCTGCAGACGCTCTCGGTCGTGCCGCCGGAGGGCCCGCGCCAACGCGGTGACAGCTCGTTCACCATCGAGGGCGCAAACGATCGGCTCCGTTCCTACACCTACGCGACACTCGTCGATGGCGCGGTGAAGGGCTGGATGCTGATCTGGCCCCAGGGCGAAGCAAAAATCAACGCCGAGACCGGCGAGATGGAGCGCGTCGCGGACCGTCGCCTCGGCCTGGTGCGCGACGCGATGCGCGACAGCTTCACCTCGCTCGGCGCGACGGCGCTCGACGACAATGCCGGCCTCGATACCGCGACCCAGTCGATCGACCTGGTCTCGGGCCTGGAAATCCGCCGGCCGGAGAAATCCCGCTCGGGCTTCTACGTGTCCGACAGCGGCGCGGTGCTGACGACGACCGAAGCGGTCGCAAGCTGTGGCCGGATCACCCTCGACGAGGCCTACGCGGCCGATGTCGTGGCGCGCGACGACAGCATCGGTCTTGCGCTGCTCCAGCCCACCCAACCGCTTTCGCCCTTGGCGGTGGCCGAGTTCCTCAGCCTGGAGCCCCGCCTGCATTCGGAACTCGCCGTGGCCGGGTATTCCTACGGCGGTCGGTTGTCGTCGCCAACCCTGACCTACGGCACGCTGGCGGAACTGACCGGCCTCGCCGGCGAGACGACTGTATCGCGCCTGACGATCCGCGCCCAGGACGGCGACACTGGCGGGCCGATCATCGACCAGGGCGGCGCGGTCGCCGGCATGCTACTGGCCTCCCCCTCGGGCGATGGCCGGATCCTGCCGACCGACGTCGGCTTCATCGCCAAGGGCGCGACGCTGACCGACTTCCTGGCGCGCAACGGCATCACCACTGCGACCTCCGCCTTCGCCAGCGCGATGTCGCCCTACGATCTCTCGGGCCACGCTGCGGACCTCACCGTGCTGGTCAGCTGCTGGGAATAGGCGGGTTTCGTCCAAGCTGTGAACGCCCGCCCACCGCGGCGGGCGTTTCTATCGGCCCGGTGCTGGCCCCTGACGGCTGTCAGAGCAGGAAATCGTCGTCGTCGAGCCAGTGCTTCTTGAAGTCTTCGAGGACCAGCATGTCGCCGTTTCCGAAATCGAAAACGGTGTCGCCATCGACCCATTCGGCCATTGCCTTGGCAGCGCTGACGGAACCGAGAGCGTACCACGTAAGATCAAGGATATCTTCGGCGTCGTTGAAATCCGTGATGACATCATGGCCGCCGGTGCGCAGGAAACGGAAGGTATCGGCCCCCGCGCCGCCCGTCATGATGTCGTCGCCCATCCCGCCAAAGATGTAGTCGTCGCCGCCGTCGCCGGTCAGGACGTCTTTGCCCCCGCCGCCGTCGAGCGCGTCGGGTCCCCAGCCGCCGATGAGTCTGTCACGGCCGATGCCGCCATTCAGCGTGTCGTTGCTGTTGCCGCCCACAAGAATGTCATTGCCCGCACCGCCGTCGAGCGTGTCGTTGCGGTTGCCACCAGAGAGCGTGTCGTTGCCCGCCCCGCCGTCGAGCCGGTCCTTGCCTCCGCCACCAGAGAGCGTGTCTGCACCGTCGCCGCCTTCGAGATAATCGTTGCCCCCGAAGCCCTTGAGCATGTCGTTGCCGTCGGAACCATAGAACTTGTCGCCCCAGGCAGACCCGACGAAACTGTCGTTGCCGTCGAAGAGCAGATCCGCAATCGCGCGATAATCTTCGGCGCGCAGCGCAATGAGATACTTTCCGAAGTCGGCATCCAGGCCGGTGGCCTTCCACCAGGTTCTTCCGCTATTGCCAAACTCGATCGTATCGACCGTCCCGCCATAAGGCGGGGCAAAGGTGTTGGTGACGGGATCGTAGCTGCCTGCGGTGAATTGTCCGGTATACTTGTAGTTGTATGAAACGTACCCGTACCGAACGATGAAGTTGAACGGATCGAGCCAGTATTGGGCCGTTATGGTCCCATTACTCGGATTGACCAGGTTTGCAGCAAGACCCGCGACAACCTTCGCCATACGTGCCCCCCACCAAATGAAATCGCCCGGAAGACCCGGGACCCGCAAGGGTGAGTACCTCCTAACAGGTTAATATCCAAAGGTTTTCGGTACGTTCTACGACGGACAAATCGACGCAACCGCGCGGCACGCGGCCCGAACCGGAGCCGCGTTACAGCGCCGCCAACACCGCCTCGACCAGTGCCGAAGCGGGCTCGGTACCGACCGACAGACGGACGAAACCCGGCGCCACGGCATCGCCCCAGCGGGCGCGCCGTTCTGCGGTGGTGTGAACCCCGCCGAACGACGTGGCGGGCTGGATCAGCGGGCAAGCGACGATGAACCGCTCGGCCGCCGCGGCACTGTCGAGGGTGAAGCCGATGAGGAAGCCCATCCTTTGCATCTGCCGGGCCGCGAGCCCGTGGTGCGGATGCGTAAGCAGCCCCGGGAACCGCAGATCCCGCACCGCCGGGTGGACATCGAGATGCGCCGCGAGGATCTCGGCATTGGTGCACATCCGGTCGAACCGCAGCTCGAGCGTTTCCAGCGACCGATGCAGCAGCCAGGCCTCGAACGGGCCGGGGATCGTGCCCGACAGCGTGCGCCAGTCGCGCATCCTTTCGAACAGCTCGGCATCGCGGGTGGCCACGTGCCCCATGAGCAGATCGCTGTGGCCGCCCGGGGCCTTGGTGTCGGCGGCGACGAGGATATCGGCACCGAGCTCCAGCGGGTGTTGGCCGAAGGCGGTCATGGTGGTGTTGTCGACGATCGAAACGCCGCCTGCCGCCCGCACCGCCTCGGTCACGGCGGCAAGATCGACCAGATCGAGCCCGGGGTTCGACGGGGTCTCGATCAGCACCGCGCGGACCCCCTCGAACCCGCCCGCGGCAAAGCGCGCCGTCGGGCGGGTCTCGACGACGATCCCGAGCCCTTCGAGAAAGCGCGACGCCAGCGAGCGCGGGGTGTAATAGCCGTCGGACGGCAGCAGCAGCCGGTCGCCTGCCCTCAGCGTCGCAAACAGCGCGGCGCTGATCGCGGCCATGCCGGAAGGGAAGGCGAGCGCGGGCGCGCCGTCGAGGACCCCGAGCAGTTCCTCGAGCGCCTCCCAGGTGGGGTTGTCGGAGCGTCCGTAGCCCGGCACGCCCGGTTCGGGATCGCCCGGCAGGTGGAACATCGAGGCGAGCGTCAGCGGCAGGGCCAGCGGGGCGCCCTTGTCCAGTCCGGCCGCGCGCAGGTGCAAAAGGCGGGCGGCATCGGCGTCGCGGTCATGATCCATCGGGGTCTCCTGGCTGAAGCGTCTGGTGCTCTGGTGCGGTCGCGCCCCCGCCGGCGACCGCGAAACGGCGCGCCGCCGCGGGAGGCGCGGGCTTCGGTCTCGGGCAACGGGGCTGGCGCATCGCGACGCTCTAATCGCGCCAGAAGCGCAAGGTGAACAGCACGTAGACCGACAGGATTTCGAGCCTGCCCACCAGCATCGCCGCGGTGAGCAGCCACTTGGCGGTGTCGTTGAGCGTGGCGAAGTTGCCGGCGGGGCCGATGGTATCGCCCAGCCCGGGGCCGATATTGGCCAGCGCCGTGGCCGCCCCCGACACCGCGGTGATCGTGTCGAGACCGGTCATGCCGAGGGCGACCGACAGGAGCCCGAGCGAGACCACGAACATGCCGAAGAAGGCCATGACCGACGACAGGATCTCCTCGGTCACGGGGCGGCCATTGTAGCGCGGGGTGAACACGCCGTGGGGCGAATGGATCGCCCGCATCTGTGCGCGCACCGCCGCGAACAGCAGCTGGTAGCGGAAGATCTTGACCGAGCAGGCGGTCGAACCGGCGCAGCCGCCGATCAGCCCGAGAAAGAAGAAGGTGACCACCGGAAAGGCCCCCCAGAGCTGGTAGTCGACCGAGGCGTAGCCGGTGCCCGAGATGATCGAGGTGACGTTGAAGATCCCCTCGCGAAAGCCGTGTTCCAGATGATCGCCGTTCACCACCAGCCGGTAGACGGTCATCATCAGCGTGACCACGAGGATCACGCCGAGATAGGCACGCACCTGCGGGTCGACGAAGAGCGGCCGCGCGGTGCCCTGGACGAACTGGATGAAGCGCACGAACGGCAGGCTGCCGAGAATCATGAAGACCGAGGCCACGTATTCCGGCGCGCCCTGGTACTCGCCCATGCTCGCGTCGTGGGTCGAGAAACCGCCGGTCGAAATCGTGGTGAAGGCGTGGTTGATCGCATCGAACGGCGTCATCCCGACGCCGAGATAGGCGACCACGTTGACGAGCGTCAGCGCGAGATAGACAAAGGTGATCCGTCCGGCGATATCGACCGCGCGCGGCAATACCTTGCCCATGGTATCGAAAGCCTCGGACCGGAAGATCTGCATGCCGCCGACGCGCAGGGCCGGCAAGAACGCCATGGCGACGACGATGATGCCGACGCCGCCGAACCATTGCAGCATCGAGCGCCACAGAAGCAGGCCTTCGGGCAGGTCGTCGAGGCCGGAAAGCACGGTCGACCCGGTCGTGGTCAACCCCGACATCGCCTCGAACATCGCGTCCACCGGGCGGGCCTGGACTTCGCCGAGGTAGAGCGGCAGCGCAGCGAAGAGCGGAAGCGCGATCCAGATCAGCGTCGTCAGCAGGAAGGTCTGCTGGATCGTGAGCCCGTGCCGCGACGAGTTGGCGGTGGCGAGCGACATCGACCCGCCGACAACCATCGTGATCGTCGCGGTCGAGAGAAAAACCATCCAGTCGGGCGAGCCGAAATAGAGGTCGACCAGCATCGGCACGAGCATGGTCGCGCCAAGAGTGGCAACCACGAGGCCGATCACGTAGACAACGGGACGCAGGTCGATCATGGGCGCGAGCGTTGGCCCGGGCGGCGGCCAGTGTCAAGCGGCCGGGTGCCGGGCCGGTGTCACGCGCACCGGACACGGGTGCCGGCGCTACAGGCGGGGTCGATCCTGCGGCTCCGCCCGACGATGGGCCGCCAGGGGTCTTGCGGCCCCGCCACCCGGGGGCATGCGAACCCGCCCGTCGAGGAACCGGCCGAGGTCGCGGCGCCGGATGAGCTGGAGCGCCAGCGGCCCGTAGACCTTCTTGGCGTCCGCTTTGGTGCGGATCCCGGCAAGTTTCGGAAAGCGCCGGAACAGGGCGGCCCGGGCCTCGGGGTCGAGGGCCAGGAGACCGACGGGCCCGGGGTAGAAGCTCTCGACCCAGGCGCCTTCGGCCCGGATCACCGCGTGGCGCGGCAACAGCAGGTGGACATAGGTCACCGCGCTTCGCCTCCGGCTGACGCGAAAGCGCCCGTCACCGTCGCATGCGAGCCAGGAGGCGGGCGCGAAGCCGCCCGGCTCTGCCTGGGTCCCGAGCGCGATCCGGTGCTGCGGCGAGACCAGCAGGTCATGCCAGTTGCCGAGCGCGCCCGCCCGGATCCGGATCGGACACAGGCCCGGGTCTGCCGCGAGCGCCGCGGCATCGAGACGGCGCTGCGCGGTCCAGGCGACCGGAGCCGCCCCGCCGCCGAGCGTGGTGACCAGATCGCCGGGTCTGAGCTGCTCGACGAGCCGCCCGCCCTGCGGCGTGTCGATCAAGGTGCCGGCAACAAGACAGGGGATGCCGATCGCGCGCAGCATCACCGCATCGAGAACCGACGGGTCGACACCGGCCAGGGTCAGCCGCTCGCCGTTGGGGAAGACCAGGATCGCATCGCCGCTGCCATCGCCCACCGTGTCGGTTACGGTCACATCCGAGATATCGACCGGGTTGCCATCGGAATCGGTGAGCGCGCCGAGATCGAGCTGGTCGTTGGTGAACCCGTCGAGATCGTCGTCGGCGAGATCGAAATCGGTGATCAGGTCGGCGCCGTCGCCATCGCCGAAGACGTAGGTGTCGTTGCCGAAGCCGCCGGTGAGCGTATCGTCGCCCCGCCCGCCGGCGATGCGGTCATCCCCTGCGCCGGCGTCCATGGTGTCGTCGCCGTCGCCGCCGGTGATGTTGTCGTTGCCGCTTCCCGACGAGATGTTCGTGCCCGCCGTGGCGGCGCTGGCGTCGATCGTATCGTCACCGCTGTTGGTGACGATCTGTTCGATCTCGGAGAAGGTGCCGACGTTGGTGCCGTCGTCGAACGCGCCCGACTCGTTGCCGGAATACGTGACGTTGACGGCGGGCTTCGCGCTGCCGTCGCCGGCGAGAATGAGCACGTCGCCCCAGGTTTCGCCGGTCTCGCCACCCACCACTTCGGTTTTCGAGATGTCGGCGCCTTCGACGATGAAGATGTCGTCGTCGCTTTCGCCCAAGAGCGTGTCGCTGCCCTGCCCACCGAATATGACGTCGAGCCCGTCGCCGCCGTAGACGACGTCGTCGCCCTTCTCGCCGTAGAGAAAGTCGCCGCCGTCCCCGCCGCGGATCTCGTCCGACCCGTCGCCGCCCCAGATCGTGTCGCGATCGGCGCCACCGTCCAGCGTGTCCTGCCCGGCGCCGCCGGAGATCTGATCGTCGCCGAGCCCGCCCTCGACCCGATCGTCGCCGCTGCCGGCCCAGATCGTATCCGCCCCCGCGCCGGCGTCGATACCGACCCCGTCCTTGTCCGCCTCGGCCGAGACGGCATCATCGCCCGAGCCGAGCACGACGTTTTCGATCTCGCGGAATGCCACCGGGTCGGTTGCATTGGTGAGCTGGCCCGCGTCGGTCTCGGAAAAGACGACCTCGAGGTTCTCGGTCATCGCCGAGGCGTCGATGGTATCGCCGGCCGTTTCGCCGGTTTCGCCGCCGATGACCGTGTCGCGACCGAAACCGTCCTCGAAGATGAACGTGTCGTCGCCGGCAGCGCCTTCGAGGTAGTCGGCGCCGCGGCCACCGTCGATGATGTCGTCGCCTGCGCCGGCGACGATCTTGTCGTCGCCGCCTGCGCCTTGCAGGATCAGCCCGGCGCTGTCGGCAGCGGCGTCGATCCCGTCGCCGGCGTCAGACCCGATGACATGTTCGATGCTCTCGAAGGTCAGCGACGAAGTGCCGCCGTTGTCGGCAACGCCGTCCCCGGAGCCCTTAAAGGTGACGTTGACCGCGGATTTCGACCCGGAAAAGTCGATCGCGTCTTCCATGACCTCGCCGGCGCCGGAACCGCCGTGGACCGTGTCGTCGCCCCAGTCGGTCGCGAACAGAAAGGTGTCGTGGCCGGCATCGCCGTAGCCGATATCGTTGCCCGCGCCCATGTCGATGGTGTCGTGGCCGTCGCCGCCGTGGATCTCGTCGTCGCCGAAGGCGCCGTGGAGGTCGTCGTCGCCGATCCCGCCGAAGATGGTGTCGTCGCCCGCGTCGCCATGGATCACGTCGCTGCCCGCGCCGCCCTCGATCAGGTCGGCATTCCGCGTCGGGTCGGCGACGTCTTCGGGAGCGTAGGCGCCGTCGTAGATGGCGAAGCTGTTGATCGTGCCATCGAGCCCGTTGTCGACCTTGTCGTAGGTGCCGCGGGTCGAGGCCCAGCTCCGCCCGCCCACCACCCAGGGGTTGACGTTGCCGTCGAGCGTGACGCCCGGGGCGGAAATGCTGTCTTCCAGCGTGCCGTCGACATGGAGCTGGATGGTGCCCGTGGCATTGTCGAGCGTGACCTGCACTTTGTGTTCGGTGCCGGTGTCGATCACGCCCGCGTCGGATTTGAGGAAGTAGTCGGTCGTGTCGTCCTGCCAGCGCACGACGACATTGCCGCCGGTCTCGACCCAGACCGAAAAATCGCCGGTCGCGTTGTTGACGGCGTCCTTGCCGACCAGGCCGGTCAGGGCGGTCAACGAGTCGAGCGTGAAGCTGAGCGTGACCGTGGCGGACTTGAGATCGTAGGCCGGATCGTCGGCGATGACCGCGTAGTCGCCCGCGCCGTCGAGGTGGAGCTGAGCGCTCGCGTCCGGCACCTTGGCGTCGCCCACCAGAACGGCGCCGTTGTCCGTTGCGGCAAGGTCGTCACCGGGTGCGCCGGAATTGTCGAAGGTCCAGTATCCGACCATGGTCGGTGCCGCTTCCGGCGCGACCGGGTCGCCGGCGAAGATCGTATCGTCGCCATCGCCGCCCCTGAGCGTGTCGGCCCCGTCGTTGCCGGCGATCACATCATTGCCGGCCCCGCCGTCGATCGCGTCGTTGCCGCCGTAGCCGTAGATGGTGTCGTCGTCGCCGTCGGCGCCGTCGATCTGGTCGCCGTCCGCATCGATATGGCCGACCTCCATCACGTCGTCGCGCGAGGTCCCGTCGACACTCGCGGGGCCGGCGAAATCGGCATCGTAGCGGTCGGCGGTCAGGCCCCAGCCCTGGCCGCCGCTGCCGTAGACCGCGGTGCCGAACGTGATCGACGCGATCGGCTTGGCTTCGAGCACGACCTGATCGGCGTTGTAACTGGTCTCGGGCGCAAGATAGGTGTTGCCGTCGTGGTCCTGGAAGACGCTGAACTGGCCGGTCGCGGTCGTGCCATCGGCATAGGTGACGGTGGCGTTGTAGCCCATCGTCATGTCGTGGGTCTGGTCGGGCCCGCCATCGATGCGGAAGGTATCGACCGTCGCGTTCGGGTCGTAGAGATTTGCGTTTGCGCCCCCGGAATAGCCGGTGCTGCCCGGCGAGAAGGACTGGACCCTGGAAAAAAGCGGATCGCCGGCGCTGCCGATCGTCAGACCTTCGAGCGCCGAGCCGTTTTCGGCGATGTAGTCGCCGTTGACCGTGTCGAAATCGGCCTGAACCCCGAGGTAGATGACGTCGAAGGTGGTGGCCATCTAGCGGCCCCTCGTCTCGCAGCGACCGGGCCAACGCCATCCGGCCGGCGCCCGGGTGCGGGTGCCCGCTTCGACCGCGACATATCGCGTGTGAGTCTTCACACCTGATCCCCGCACAAGACCTCCGCCGAAACTATCCGGCGGAAGCTCGAATCAAGGGTTACTTTCCCGTCGCAATCTGTTTGCAATTTGGCGCAAATGCGCCGCGCCGGCGGTCGTCACCGCTTCGCGCGCCCGCCCGGCGACGCCGGGGCCGGGTTCAGCCGCGGTGGATCAGGGTCGAGAACAGTTTCGGGTCGAGCGACTGGGTCAGGAAGGTCTCGCCTTCGGTCAGGATCGACACCGCGTCATGGCTGTGCAGGCTTTCCTGGTGGCTCGCCACCACCCGGAAATCGCCGATGCGGGCGTCGAGCTTGAGCTGCTCGGTGAACAGCCGCGCGGCATCCTCGACGAAGACCGGGTTGGCGGCATTGAGCTCGGCAAAGGCCTGCTCGTCTTCGCGCTTGACCATCACCTGGGTCTCGGTCGGCACCGCATCGCGGCACAGCTCGATGAGGTCTTCGAACCAGAGACAGGGCGCATCGCAGACCACCTCGACCGAGACCCGCGCCACCGAGCGCTGCGAATGCGGCGTCGCAAGCTGGCCGCGCGCCTGGCGGGCGTGTTCGCTGAGCTCCAGAGAACAGGGGCAGGTCGAGGAATAGACATAGTCGAGGTGGATGAACTTGCGGCGCACGCCCGCGGTTTCCACCAGCTCCAATGCGATGTCGTAGTATTGGTAGCCTTCGAGACCAGACCGCAGCGAGCGCACCTTGGCCGGGAAGGAAAACGACATCTCGATCCGCGCATCGAGGCTCTCGAGATCGGTCTTGTAGTCGTCCAGCGCGTGCTCGATCACGCTGAAAGAAAAGGTCTTGTCGGCATGGGCATAGAACGAGCGCATGATGCGGCTCATGTTGATGCCCTTCTTCTCGGCCTCGAGGCTCACCGTGCCGGTGACAGAGGTCTCGAGCGTGAGGTCGCCGTTGTCGCGGGTGTGGTAGCGGATCGGCAGGCGGAAATTGGAAATGCCGACATGCTGGATTGCCTGGCGTTCGCCCTGGATCAACGAGGCCGGGCCGTTCTGGAGGTCCGGCATCTGTGCCTTGTAACCCGCGTCGGGCACGAAATCCGACGGGTAGACCCGCGAGAGATCGGGATAGTTGGACAGCGCGCGCTCCGGCAGGAGCCGGGCGATCGCCGGATCGAGCCTGGCCACTTCCGACGGGTCGGCGCTGCGCGCCCAGGCCCGCAGAACCTCGAGCGCTTCGCGCGCATCTTCGCCATCCGGCGCAAGGGTCAACTCAGACGACATGTGATTCATGGGGCGTGCCCCTCCCGATCTGTCCGGCCCCGAATATAGGGCCCGCGCGCTTGGATACCAATCTTTACGCGTGGCGGGCCGGATCAGATCACAGAGAGCGCCTGCAGGATGTCGTCGACCAGATCGCCCGCATCCTCGAGCCCAACCGAGAGCCGGACCAGCCCCGGGGTGATGCCAAGCACCTGTTTTTGCTCATCCGGCAGACGCTGGTGGGTGGTCGTTGCCGGATGGGTAACGATGCTTTTCGCATCCCCGAGATTGTTCGAGATCACAGGTACGTGAAGGGCATTCAGGAAAGCAAAGGCCGCATCCTTGCCGCCGGCGAGGTCGAGCGCGAGCATGGTGCCGCCGTGATCCATCTGGCGCGTCGCCACCGCGTGTTGCGGATGGGCGGTGAGCCCCGGGTAGATCAGCCGGTCGAGGGCTGCGTGACCGTCGAGGGCCGCGGCAATCCGGGCGGCACTGTCGGCCATCGCGCGGACCCGGAGCACGAGGGTTTCGAGCCCCTTGAGGTGCATCCAGGCGTTGAACGGGCTGAGCGCCGCCCCGGTGTGCTTGGCGTAGGGCTCGAAAGTGCCACGGATGAATTCCCGGGTGCCGAGCACGACGCCGCCGAGGCCGCGTCCGCCGCCGTCGATGTGCTTGGTCGAGGAATAGATCACCACGTCCGCCCCCTGGCACGCGGCGCTGGCGCCGATCGGCGTGGCAAAGGTGTTGTCGACCACGCTGAGCGCCCCGGCCGCCCGCGCGAGCCCGGTGACAAGCGCGAGGTCGATCACTTCGAGCGTCGGGTTGGAGATCGTCTCGAGGAAGACGAGATCGGTCGCCGGGGTGATCGCCGCGCGCCATTCGGCCTCGGACGTGCCGTCGACATAGACCACTTCCACCCCGAATTTCTGCAGCCATTCAAGGATGTAAAGGCAGGAGCCGAAGAGCGCGCGGGCTGCGACGATGCGCATGCCCGGCGCCGCCGCGGCCATCAAGGTGACGTTGACGGCGCTCATGCCCGAGGCGCTGGCGAAACCGTCATCGGTGCCCTCGATCAGGGCCAGGCGCTCCTCGAACATCCGCACCGTCGGGTTGCCGTAACGGGCGTAGATGAACTCGTCGGGCCCGCTCTCGACAAACCGCGCCTCGGCCTGTTCGGGGCTGTCGTAGACGAAGCCCTGGGTAAGGAAGATCGCTTCGCTCACTTCCTTGTATTGCGACCGCCTGGTGCCGCCGTGCACCGCGTTCGTTTGTGCCTTCCAACCCGTCATGCCCGTCCCTCGAACAAGAAACCCCCGTGCACGGGTGCCGGGGGCCTGAACGTCCTCGACCTCTTTAGCGGTTTGTTTTACGTGGCCCGCAATCCGGTGCACAAAGCGCCACACCGGTTCGGTATCGAACCTTGTGGCCCGCGTCAAGACGACGCAGGGTGGCGAAAACCGGAGAGATTCGAATGATCGAGCTTCACTACTGGCCCACGCCCAACGGCTGGAAGATCACCATCGCGCTGGAAGAAATGGGGCTGCCCTACGCGGTGCACTACGTCAACATCGGCAGGGGCGAACAGTTCGCGGCCGATTTCCTGAAGATCGCGCCGAACAACCGGATGCCGGCGATCACCGACCCGGAGGGCCCGGACGGCGCGCCGGTCTCGATCTTCGAATCGGGCGCGATCCTGATGTACCTCGCCCGCAAGAGCCGGTCGTTCTACGGCGAGACCGAGCGCGACCGGATCGCGGTCGAGCAATGGCTGATGTGGCAGATGGGCGGGCTCGGTCCGATGGCGGGCCAGGCGCACCATTTCCTCAAATACGCCCCCGTCCTCGATCCACCCCAGGACCTGTCCTACGCCAAGGACCGCTACCGGGCCGAAGTCGCCCGGCTCTACGCTGTGATGGATCGGCGCCTCGCCGAGGCCGAGTTTCTCGCCGGCGATTTCTACTCCATCGCCGACATGGCCTCCTATGGCTGGGCGTCGCTCTGGGAAGGTCAGCAACAGACGCTCGACGACAAGCCGAACCTGGCCCGCTGGCTGGCCGGGATCGGCGCGCGTCCGGCGGTGCAGCGTGGCGTGGCGGTCGGCATCGAGCGGCGCAAACCGGGGTTCGACAAGACTGCCCAGGCCCACCTGTTCAAGCGCTGACGTCCCGCTTCTTTGGTCTCAAAATACCTCGGGGGTTCGGGGGCGTAGCTCAGCCGTCATTTGCAGCCCGCCCGACCCGGGATGGTCAATCATCGCCCGCATTGGCTACCGATGGACGCCCCCAG
>SWCD01004366.1_pt1 | contig 29233 bp, 29 predicted proteins | sample 4693011 | NCBI WGS metagenome assembly SWCD01 (sample SAMN10267278, study PRJNA491770) | bioreactor metagenome | isolation source: DHS bioreactor inoculated with marine | place: Japan: Omine Ridge, Nankai Trough | reverse complement strand
AAGGCGCGGGATGTGTAGCAGCTGCCGTTGTCGGTCATCACCCGCGCGACCGTCACGCCCATCGAGGCATACCAGGCCACGGCAGCGCGCAAATGGGCCACGGCGCTCGCGGCCGTCTCGTCGGGGTGGATCCGGGTGAAGGAGAGCCGCGAGGCATCGTCGATGCAGACATGGACATATTCCCAGCCGGCCCCGCGCGACTTTCCCTTTTGCGGATCGCCGGTCATCCTGTGACCGATCTGCTCGAACCGGCCCAGCCGCTTGATATCGAGGTGGATCAGCTCTCCCGGGTGGTCCCGCTCATAGCGGCGCACGGGTTCGGCCGGCTCGAGATCGCGCAGCCGGCTGAGGCCCGCCCGGCGCAGCACCCGGCTCACGGTCGCCGCTGACACGCCCGTCTTCGCGGCGATATGCGCGCCGGTAAGGCGTTGACGGCGCAAGCCGATGATACGGTCCCGCACCGCCTCTGCCGTAGGATTGCACAGAACACCCGGCCGCGAAGACCGATCCGCAAGCCCGGCCTCTCCTTCCCGGTCAAACCGACGCCACCACTTCGCCGCGGTCCTCGCGGAACAACCGCACATTTGACCGGCCCGGGAGAAGCAGGCTCCATCCCTGATCAGCCGTACCAACCGCTCTCGACCCTTGGGGGTCAGTCTGGCATTCTTGTGCACGTTCATTCGATCCCTCCGAACAAGGTTGAAGCCTGGTAACGCCAACCAACTCGATAGCGGTCGAATGAACAAACTGTGGAAAGCTCACAGCTAGGTGGTTAGTCCCCTAGTCCCCTAGTCCCCTAGTCCCCTAGTCCCCTAGTCCCCTAGTCCCCTAGTCCCCTAGTCCCCTAGTCCCCTAGTCCCCTAGTCCCCTAGGGAAGTGGGAGAATTCAGATCCCAATTCCGTGCAATATCAATATGTTGCGATTTCACTTTGTTAACACCTCATCAAGACACCGGCAGTCCCCACCGCCGCGGCGCGACGTCAGCTCTGGACGCGCACTTTTGCAAAGGGTAACTCTCGTTTTTGCAAAGGGAGGGCGTCATGGCCACGCAGAAACTCTATGCCGGCGTGAAGCTGCGCGAAACGCGCACCCGCCTCGGGCTGACCCAGAAGGCTTTCGCCGAGAAGCTCGGCGTGAGCCTGCCCTACCTCAACCAGATGGAAAACAACAACCGTCCGGTCTCGACCGGGGTGGTGCTCGCGCTGGCGCAGGAGTTCGGTTTCGACGTCGCCGAACTTTCGACCGGCGACGCCGAGCGGCTGGTCACCGACATGCGCGAGGCGCTCGCCGACCCGGTGTTCGGCGATGTTGTTCCGCCGGTCGCCGATCTGCGCCTGGTCGCCTCCAACGCCCCCGCCCTGGCGCGGGCGGTACTCGAACTGCACCGCGCCTACCGCCAGACCCACGAACGCCTGGCCTCGCTCGACGAGGCCCTGGGGCGCGAGGGCAGCGCGGTGCAGGCGAGCCCCTGGGAAGAGGTGCGCGATTTCTTCCACTACTGCGACAATTACATCGATGCCGTCGACCGCGCCGCCGAGCACTTCGTCCGCGGCGGTCGACCGGAAGCGGCGGCGGTGGCCGCGCTCGACGGGCTCGGCATCCAGGTCGAGATCGTCCAGACCGAGCGGATCCGCGGGCTCGACCGCGCCGCCGGGCGGCTCGCGCTCTCGGCCTTCGCACCGCCCTCGACCCGGGGCTTCCAGCTGCTGCACCAGGTCGCGCTGCTCACCCAGGGCGATCTGCTCGACGCCACGCTCGATCTCGCCCGGTTCCAGTCGGACGAGGCGCGGCTGATCGCCAAGATCGGACTGGCCAACTACTTCGCCGGCGCCGCCCTGCTGCCCTATGCCCGCTTCCTCGATGCCGCGCGCGAGACCCGGCACGATCTCGAACGCCTCGCGGTGCTGTTCGGGGCCTCGATCGAACAGGTCACCCACCGGCTCTCGACGATGCAGCGCCCCGGTGCCAAGGGGGTGCCGTTCTTCTTCGTCCGGGTCGATCAGGCGGGCACGATCACCAAGCGCCATTCGGCGACGCGGCTGCAATTCGCCCGCTTCGGCGGCGCCTGCCCGTTGTGGAACGTCCACCGCGCCTTCGAGACCCCGGGCCGCTTCCTGCGCCAACTCGCCCAGACCCCGGACGGCGTGCGCTACATCTCGCTCGCACGCGACGTCTCCAAGCCCGGCGGCTCCTTCCACGAACCGACCCGGCGCTATGCCATCGCGCTCGGCTGCGAGGTGAAGCACGCCGAGGCGCTGGTCTATGCCGACGGGCTCGACGTCAGCAATGCCGCGGCCTTCGAACCGATCGGCATCTCCTGCCGGATCTGCGATCGCACCAGCTGTCACCAGCGCTCGGTGCCGCCGCTCGAACGCAAACTGCGGGTCGATCCCGACGCCCGCGGCGTGCTGCCCTACGAGGTCGGCGGCTGATGGCCCGGTTTGTCGCCCTGGCCCTCTTCCTCGGCCTCGTCGCGGCCTTCGCCTCGGGCCGGCTCGAACGCGGGCTGATCTATCCGTTCGACCCGACCCGGACCGCGCCGCCCGCGGGCCTCACCGAGACGGACCTGGGCACCGGCGACGGCGAAGTGCTCGTCGTCTGGTCGGCGCCGCCCGCCCCCGGCCGGCCGACCCTGCTCTATTTCAACGGCAACGCCGGCAGCCTCGCCGATCGTAGCACCCGTTTCGCCGCCTTCACCAAACGTGGGTTCGGGCTTGTCGCCGCCGGCTACCGCGGCTCGTCGGGCTCGAGCGGCACAGCGTCCGAGCCGGCCCTCATTGCCGATGCGCAAGCGCTGGCGCAGGCGCTGCCGGAGCTCGCCGGGCCCGGCCCGGTGATCTACTACGGCGAGAGCCTGGGCGCCGCGGTGGCGATCGCGCTGGCACAGACAGATCCCCCCGCCGCCCTCGTGCTGGAAGCCCCCTTCGCCTCGATCGCGGCGATGGCGGACGCGGTCTACGGCACCCCGTCCGCGGCCCTGCTCGCCCGGTCGAAATGGCCCAACACGACCAGGATCGCCACTGTGACTGCGCCGATTTTCATTCTGCACGGCGAGAACGACGCAGTGGTTCCGCCGTCGCAGGGCCGCGCGGTGTTCGAGGCCGCCGGCAGCGCCGATGCCCGTTTCGACCTGGTCGCGGGGGCGGGCCATGTCGATGTCTGGCAACCCGGGGCCCAGCGCCGCCTCTATGCCTTCCTCGACCGGTTCTGAGACAACAGGGAAAGGCGAGAGACCATGGAAATCACCGGCAGCCGGATCGTCTGCGCAAGCCGCGTGGCGGTCTGGGCGCACCTCACCTCGGCCGAAAGCCTGGCCTTCTGCATCCCCGGCTGCGAGCACGTCACCGGGAGCCCTGAGGCCGGGTTCGACATGGTGGTGCGGCGCAAGGTCGGGGTGTTCACGCTGCATTTCGCCGGCACCATCGCCCTTTCGGATGTCATCCCGGGCGAGAGCGTCACCCTCACCGGGCGCGGCAAGGGCGGGGTCGCGGGGTTTGCCGAAGGCAGCGCCCGGATCTGGCTTTCGGACCGGGACGGCGGCACCGAGCTTGCCTGGGATCTCGGCGCGCTCCTCGACGGCCGGGTCGCCCGGTTGGGGCACCGGCCGCTGCGGGCCGTCGTCACCGCGATGACCGACCGCTTCGCCGACCGGCTCGAAGACCTGCTGCGACAGGACGCTGGCACCGACACCGAGTGACGCTCCGGTCGTCCGCACGGCTGAAACGCCCGCCCGCCGGCCCGCCCTGCCCTGCCGGCCCGTACACCTGCCGGCCGGCTCGACCGCAGCGACGCGGTTCCGACCGCTCACAGGCCGTCGGAAACGCGTTGTTTCCTTTGGTTTTCAATGATTTACGTAAGGGCACCCGGAGCTTTCGAGTGCTGGGCGACGCAGCGTCTGGCAACGATCGCCGGGCCGAACGCGGCGGCCTCGCCGATCCTCGGCCAGCACGCAGACGGCCCCGGCGCGCCTGCGGGGGCCCGCATTTCTCGATCAAACGGGGGTCGTCTCAGGCGGACAGGAGCGTGTAGATCTCGTCCTTCAACAACGCGCGCTTTTTCTTCAGCTCCTCTTCGCGGAAATGGGCCGTGGGCTTCTCCAGTGTCTCGGCCTCGATCACCTTCCTGTTGAGCAGGTCGTATTCGGCCAGCTTCTCTGCGAACCGCGCATCGGCTGCCTTCATCTGCGCCAGTTTTTCGGCGAATTGGGGGAAATCGTCTTCGATCCCGTGGATAAGCTCGGACATTGGCAGGGTCCTCCGTTCTGGTCTGTGACACACCGAGCCTATGCGCGACGCGCGCGCGCGCTTTGACTCCGATCAAGTCCCCGGCGAGTCACACGCGAAATCCTGCCCGGCGGGGTGCGCGGCGCGGCCCATCGGCCCTGGGTGCCGCTGCCGGGCAGCCGTCGCTTCAGCGCTGTGCCGCCTGCCAGTCGGGATGAATCCACGGGTCACGGGGATCGCGCGGCAGGATCCGGCCGAGGATATGGTCGGCCACCTTTTCGCCGACCAGGATCGACGGCGCGTTGGTGTTGCCGTTGGTGACGCGGGGAAAGATCGAGCTGTCGGCCACTCTGAGCCCCTCGACGCCGATCACCCGGGCCTCTGGGTCGACCACCGCGAAGGGATCGTCGCGCGCGCCCATCCGGGCGGTGCCGACCGGGTGGTAGGCGCTCTCGGCGTGGTCGCGGATGAAGGCATCGAGCTGGTCGTCGGTCTCGACCCCGGCGCCGGGCTGGATCTCGTGTTTGACATGCTCGGCCATCGCCGGCTGGGCCATGACCTCGCGGGTGAGCCGGAGGGCGGCCCGGAAGCTGCGCCAGTCCTCCTCGGCCGCCATGTAGTTGAAGCGGATCTCCGGCGGCTCGGCCGGGTCGGCCGAGCGCAGGGTCACGCTGCCGCGAGACGGCGAGCGCATCGGTCCGGTGTGGACCTGGAACCCGTGCCCTTCGGCCGCCGCGGTACCGTCGTAGCGCACCGCGATCGGCAGGAAATGGAACTGGATGTCGGGATACTCGATGCCCGCAGACGAGCGGATGAAGGCGCAGCTCTCGAACTGGTTCGAGGCGCCGTGACCGGTCTTGGCGACCAGCCACTGGGCGCCGATCAGCGCCTTGCCGAAGAGGTTCCAGTAGCGGTAGAGCGTGATCGGTTTTCGCGCCGCGAACTGCACGTAGACCTCGAGGTGGTCCTGGAGGTTCCGGCCGACCCCGGGGCGGTCGGCGACGAGGGCGATCCCGTGCCCGGCGAGGTGGGCGGCCGGGCCGATGCCGGAGAGCATCAACAATTGCGGCGTGTTGATCGACGAGGCCGACAGGATCACCTCGCGGTTCGCACGGGTGATCTCGCTGCCACCTCTGCTGGCCACCTCGACACCGGTGGCGCGGCCGTTCTCGATGACCACCTTGCGGGCGAGACCACGGATCAGGGTCACCCGCCCGGTCTTCAGCGCCGGCCGCAGGTAAGCGTTGGCGGTCGACCAGCGCCGGCCCTTGTGGACCGACATGTCGAAGGCGGCAAAACCCTCCTGCTGGTACCCGTTGTAATCCTCTGTGACCGGGTAGCCCGCCTGCCGCCCGGCTTCGACGAAGGCACGCATCAGCGGATTCCATTGCCGCGCGCGCTGGACATGCAGGGGGCCGTCGCTGCCGCGCCAGTCCGACGGTGCGGGCCCGTGCCAATGCTCGAGCCGGCGGTAGTAGGGCAGCACGTCGGCATAGGCCCAGCCCGTCGCCCCCTGGTCGGCCCAGTGGTCGAAGTCGCGCGCATGACCGCGGACCCAGACCATGCCGTTCACGCTGGACGACCCGCCCAGCACCTTGCCGCGCGGCACCGCGAGGCGGCGGTCGTTGAGCCGCGGCTCGGGCTCGGAGGTAAACCCCCAGTCGTAGCGGCGCATGTTCATCGGGTAGGACAGCGCCCCGGGCATCTGGATGAACGGCCCGACGTCGCTGCCGCCGAATTCGATCACCGCGACCCGATGCCCGGCCTCGGCGAGCCGGTAGGCCAGCGCGGAGCCGGCGCTGCCCGAGCCGACGATGACATAGTCGCTGTCCATGTGTCTGCCTCCGGCGGGAGTATTTTTGCCAAGATGAAAGGGCTACTCGCCCCGCGGGAACCTCTGGGTCTCTTCCAGGACGTTGAGGTCCATGTGGTTGCGCATGAAGCGTTCGGAGGCCGGCCGCAGCGGCTCGTGGTCCCACGCCGTGTATCGGCCGTTGCGCAGGGCCTCGTAGACCAGCAGCCGGCGGGCCTGGCTGTCGCGGACTTCGGCGTCGAAGCGCGGAAGATCCCAGCGGGCCTCGATCAGGGCGGAAAGCCGGCCATGGGTCTGCGCATGGTCCGGGTCCTGCGCGAGGTTGCAACGCTCCTGCGGGTCGGCCGCGAGGTCGAACATCTGGTCGGGATCGAGCCGGCAGCGGATCAGCTTGTGGGTGCCGTCCACGACCGCCACCAGCGGCGCCTCGCTGGCCTCGGCGGCATATTCCATCGGCACCGGCCCGCGCGCCGCCCCCGCCGCCACCGCGCCGAGGTCGACCCCGTCGGTCCGGGCTGCGACCGCCTCCGGCCCGGCGCCGGCAAGCACTGCGAGCGTCGGGGCAAGGTCGAGCAGCGAGACCGGCGTATCGATGCGCCCCGGCGCCATCCCCGGCGCCGCGATCATCAACGGCACCCGCGCCGCGCCCTCGTGGAAGCTCATCTTGAACCACAGCCCACGTTCGCCGAGCATGTCGCCGTGATCGGAGGTGAAGACCACCACCGCCTCCTGGCGGGTCGCTTCCATCGCGTCGAGGATCTCGCCCAGCTTGTCGTCGAGATAGGAGATGTTGGCGAAATAGGCGCGGCGCGAACGGCGGATGTCTTGCTCGGTGATGTCGAAGCTGCGCCAGTCGTTGGCGTCGAAGATCCGCTGCGAATGCGGGTCGAGGTCGTCATAGGGCGATGCCGGCAGCTCCGGCAGCAGGTGGTCGCACTCCTCGTAGAGATCCCAGTACTTGCGCCGCGCCACGTATGGATCGTGCGGATGGGTGAAGCTCACGGTGAGGCACCAGGGCCGCGCATCCCGCACCCTGGCGAGATCGTAGACCTTCTGCACCGCGTTGAAGGCAACCGCGTCGTCGTATTCCATCTGGTTGGTGATCTCGGCCACGCCCGCGCCGGTGACCGAGCCGAGGTTGTGGTACCACCAGGCGACCCGTTCACCGGGCTTGCGGTAATCCGGCGTCCAGCCGAAATCGGCCGGGTAGATATCGGTGGTGAGCCGCTCCTCGAAGCCGTGGAGCTGGTCGGGGCCGACGAAGTGCATCTTGCCCGCGAGCGCGGTCTGGTAGCCCGCGCGGCGCAGGTGGTGGGCATAGGTCGGCGTGGCGGCACAAAGCTCGGCGGCGTTGTCGTAGACGCCGGTGCGCGACGGCAGCTGGCCGGTCATGAAACTCGCGCGTGACGGTCCGCAGAGCGGGCTGGCGCAATAGGCCCGGGTGAACCGGGTCGAGCGCGCCGCCAGCCGCTTGAGGTTGGGCGCATGCAGCCATTCGGCCGGGCCGTCGGGAAACAGCGTGCCGGCGAGCTGGTCGACCATCACGATCAGGATATTGGGCTGGGTCATCTCGCCTCCAGCAGCTTGTCGACCAGGGCGATCACCCGGGCGCCTGCCTCTGCCCCGTCGGCCTCGCCGCCAAGCGCATGGCGGATGTAGAGCCCGTCGATCGTCGCCGCGACGGTCTGCGCGAGATCGGCGGCACGGCTGCCGGCGAGCGGGCGCAGCGCGTGGGTGAGGTTGGAGGCGAGCCGGCCCTGGTAGATCCGCAGCAGCCGCCGCGCGCCGGGTTGGGACTGGGCATGGACATAGAAACTGAGCCAGGCGGCGATCACCTCCGGCTCGAAATTGCCGGCCCCGAAGCTCGCGCGGATGATCGCGTCGAGCCGGGCGCGGGGCGTCCGGGCACCGGCGAGACGATCGAGAACCGCAGCGGAATAGACCGCCAGGATGTGGCGCATGGCGGCGAAGAGCAGGTCTTCCTTGCCACCGAAATAGTGATGCGCGAGCCCCGATGAGACCCCCGCGCGCGCCGCGATATGGGCCACGGTGACGTCGAGCGAGCCTTTCCGGCCCACTTCGGCAATCGTTGCTTTCACCAGAGCCTCACGCCTTATAGGCTCCATTCCGACTCGGGGCATGGATATCCTCCAGAAGATCCCGGGATAAATGGCCAGTCATTTGATTGACTGGTCAGTCAACGATACAGGGAGCGTCCCATGAAACTCAAGTCCACCGTTGCCGTCTTTGCGATTCTCGCCGCCGCCCCGGCCCTGGCCGATTGCGGTACCGTCGTCTTCTCCGATGTCGGCTGGACCGACATCACCGCCACCACCGCCGCCACGACCACGGTGCTCGAAGCGCTCGGCTACGAGACCGACATCAAGGTCCTCGCTGTCCCGGTCACCTATACCTCGCTCGCCGAGGGCGATATCGACGTGTTCCTCGGCAACTGGATGCCGACGATGGAAGCCGATATAGCCCCCTACCGCGACGCGGGCACCGTCGACACCGTGCGGATGAACCTCGAAGGCGCCAAGTACACGCTGGCGGTCAACAAGGCGGCGATGGATCTCGGGATCGCGGATTTCGCCGATATCGCGACCCAGAAGGAAGCGCTCGGCGGCGAGATCTACGGCATCGAGCCCGGCAACGACGGCAACCGGTTGATCATGGACATGATCGCCGAGGGCGCGTTCGGTCTCGACGGCTTCGAAGTGGTCGAAAGCTCCGAAGCCGGGATGCTGGCGCAGGTCGCCCGCGCCGACAAGCAGGGCGAGCCGATCGTCTTCCTCGGCTGGGAACCGCACCCGATGAACGCCAATTTCGAGATGGGCTATCTCGCCGGCGGCGACGACTGGTTCGGCCCCGATTTCGGCGGCGCCACCGTGCACACCAACACCCGCGCCGGCTACGTCGAGGAATGCCCCAACGTCGGCGCGCTGCTGAACAACCTGGTGTTCTCGCTGGCGATGGAAAACGAGATCATGGGCGCGATCCTGAATGATGGCGCCGATCCGGCCGACGCGGCGAAAGCCTGGCTTGCCGCCAACCCCGACACCTGGACCGCCTGGCTCGACGGCGTGACCACGCTCGACGGTGGCGACGCGGCGGCCGCCGTCGGCGCAGCCCTCGGCATGTAACCCGCCGAAACCGGGGTGCGCCGGCGTGCCGGGCGGGCGCACCCCAGGCTCCAGCCATGGTGCCAGCGCGCGCCCCTTGCGACCTTCGCCCGGCCCGATACAAGGCTCCCGACATGCCCGTCATCCGATTTCTCGCAACCGCCGCCCTCTGCCTCGCCGCCGCGCCCGGGCTCGCCGGCTGCCCCACCGGCCAAGACATGACCCAGGGCATCGTGCTGGCGCAGAACGAGCCCTTCTTCATGCGCGGCGATTTCAAGACGACCTCGGAGGGCTTCGTCGAAAGGCGGATCATCGACTTCGACGGGCAGGTGCAGGAGAGCATGGCGCTCTACCGGCACGGGCTGGTGATGACCGGCGAACAATCGCCCGCGGGCCATGTCGAGATCACCTATGTCGACGACATCCGGCCGGTCGACACCCTGCCGGAGGCGGGCAAACTCGCGCTCAGCGGCATCGCCAAGGGGCCCAAGGGCGAGGCCTTTGTCGAACTCGAGCTTGAGTTCGTCGGGCATGGGTCGGTGGCGCTGGCGGAGTGCGAATTCGACACCTGGACGGTAAACTCGTCGCTGCTCGACCGCGACGGGATCGGGGCGCGGTTCCGGCTGGAATATGCCCCCGAGCTCGACCTCGTGCTGGCCGCGTGGCAGATCGGGGCCGACGGCGCGGTCACGGCGGCCTATGCCTACCAATGGGCCGGAACCGCCGCGGACGTGGCACGTTAGGGGCAGCTCATGGACTGGTTGACCGACTGGAAGATCCCGATCGGAAAGAGCGCCAAGACGGTGTTCGACTGGTTGCAGGACGTGGGCGAGCCGTTCTTCGACTGGCTGTCGTGGCTCATGGAAGGGATGATCGAGATCATCCTCGCGGTGCTGCAGAGCCCGCTGCACGTGCCCGGCACGCTCGACGACGGCAGCCGCGGCTGGGTGCCGCTCTACGGCGAAGACTACCACCCGCTGCTCATCATTGCCGCCTTCGTGGCGCTGACCTGGGTGCTGCAACGCAACTGGAAGACCGCGCTTCTGGTGCTGGTGGGGTTCCTGTTCATCCTCAACCAGGACTACTGGGAGGAGACCACCGAGAGCCTCACCCTGGTGCTCTCGGCGGCCTTCGTCTGCATGGGGCTGGGGGTGCCGATCGGCATCCTCGCCGCGCGAAGGCCGCGGCTCTACACTTGGATGCGCCCGGTGCTCGACCTGATGCAGACCCTGCCCACCTTCGTCTACCTGATCCCGGCCATCGTCTTCTTCGGCATCGGCATGGTGCCGGGGCTGATCGCCACGGTGATCTTCGTGCTGCCGGCGCCGATCCGGCTGACCCATCTCGGCATCTCGCGCACGCCGCTCGCCCTCAAGGAAGCCGCCCAGGCATTCGGCGCCACGCCGCGCCAGCTCCTGTGGAAGGTCGAGCTGCCCTGGGCCTTGCCGCAGATCATGACCGGCCTCAACCAGACCATCATGCTGTCGCTGTCGATGGTGGTGATCGCAGCCCTGGTCGGCGCCGACGGGCTCGGCGTGCCGGTGGTGCGCGCGCTCAACACGGTCAACACCGCGCTCGGGTTCGAGAGCGGCTTCATCATCGTCGTCGTCGCCATCATCCTCGACCGGATGCTGCGGGTGGAGCGCAGATGAGGACGGCGGTTTCCTTCGACAAGGTTTCGATCGTCTTCGGCGACGATCCCGAAAGCGCCCTGCCGGCGATGGACGCCGGCAAGACCCGCGCCACGGTGCAGGACGAGACCGGCCAGGTGCTCGGCGTGCACGATTGCTCGCTCGAGGTGGCGGCGGGCGAGATCCTGGTGCTGATGGGGCTGTCGGGGTCGGGCAAATCGACGCTCCTGCGCGCCGTCAACGGGCTCAACCCGGTGGTGCGCGGCCAGGTCACGATCAACGACGGCGACTGGACCGCGGAGGTGGTCGGCGCCTCCTCCGCCGATCTCTTGCGGATCCGGCGCGAATGCGTCGCCATGGTGTTTCAGCAGTTCGGCCTGCTGCCCTGGCGTACGGTGCGCGACAATGTCGGCCTCGGCCTGGAACTCGGCGGCATGGCCAAGGCGGCGCGCCGCGCCACGGTCGACGAGAAGCTCGCCATGGTCGGCCTCACCGACTGGGACGATCACATGGTCGCCGAATTGTCAGGCGGCATGCAGCAGCGCGTCGGCCTTGCCCGCGCCTTCGCCACCGACGCCCCGATCCTCTTGATGGACGAGCCCTTCTCGGCGCTCGATCCGCTGATCCGCGCCCGGCTGCAGGACGAGCTGATCGAGTTGCAGGGCACGCTGAGGCGCACCATCATCTTCGTCAGCCACGATCTCGACGAGGCGTTTAAGCTGGGCGACCGGATCGCGATCATGGAGGGCGGACGGATCGTGCAGGTCGGCACCCCGCGCGAGATCTTCAAGGCCCCCGCCGATGAATACGTGGCCGATTTCGTCGCCCACATGAACCCGCTCGGCGTGCTCACCGCGCGCGACGTGATGGGCCCGCCCGCGGGGGTCGTGCTGGCGGAAATCGGTCCCCGCGCGCCGGTGCGCGAGGTGATGGCGCTGCTGACGACCGAGGCCGAATCGATCGCCGTGGTCGAGGACGGTCAGGTGATCGGTCGGATCACCCGCGACATGGTCCTGGCCCGGTTGCTCGACCCGCGCGGGTAGCGCCGGTCGGCCTGCCCGAAATTTGTGCGCAATTGTGCTACGGACGAACAGGTTTCATGCCTGCGACTTTCTGCGGGCCGGTTGGCCTCGAATAACTGGAAACAAAGGCGGAAAACCCCGCGAACTGTTTCCATGATCCGGACAATCGCCGTCCCCGCGTGTCACACCGGCGGCTGCGGCTCGGGCGGTGTCACACGCCGTTTCAGCACCGCTTCGCGCCAGATGATGAAGCTCACCGCCCCGAGGATCAGCCCGCCGCCGACGATCACCCAGCCGTCGACCGGCTCGGCGAAGACCAGCCAGCCGATCAGCACCGACCAGACCAGTTGCAGGAAGGTCACCGGCTGGGTGACGCTCATCGGCGCGGCGGCGAAGGCGAGGGTCATGGTGTAGTGCCCCGCGGTGGCGAAGGCGGCGACCCCGAACAGCCAGCCGAGCTCGGCCAGGGTCGGCGTGACCCAGCCCACGAGCGCGAAGGGCGCGAGGCCGATGGTCACCGTGATCGACAGCATCGCCACCACCACCACCGGCTTCACCAGCCCCGACATCCGCCCCGCGATCAGGTAGGAGGCGGCGAAGAGCACGGCGGTCCCGAGCATCGCCACATGGCCGGGCTCGACCGCGCGAATCCCCGGTCGCAGGATGATCAGCGCCCCGATCAGCGCGGCGACGATGGCAAGGACCCGCCGCGCGGCAAGCTGCTCGCCGAGCACCAGCACCGCCCCGAGCGTGACATAGACCGGGGTGAGGTAGTTGAGCGCGGTGACCTCGGCCATCGGAATCCGGGCCATGGCGTAGAACCACAGGATCACGCCCAGGGTGTGGACCAGCCCGCGCGCCGAAAACAGCGCCAGAGCCTGGCGGTCGAGCCGCGCCGCGATCAGCGGTTTCAGCATCGGCAGGAGGAAGACCAGCCCCAGCAGGTAGCGCAGGAACGCGCTCTCCGCCGCCGGGATCCGGCCGCCCGCCAGTTTGACGAAGGCGGTGACCATCACGAAATTGAGCCCCGTGGCCACCATCCACAGGACGCCCGCGACCGGGCGATCGACTCTCGAGATCTGCGCTTCTGCCATGGCACCGCATGTGACCCGACGCGGCGGGCACGGCAAGAGCGGATCGACAGGAGGCGATCGCGGGCCTCGGCGCCGCGCAGCCAGATTGGAAGAGCCGCTGCCTCGCAGCGATCACGCCGCACCGCCCCGGCGCGGCAATCCAGGACTCCAGTATTCCGGTATTCCGGAATCCTGAAAACGGATATTACTTAACATACTCCGCAACTTACAAGAAGAACCAGAGGCCGCCGACAAAGCCGTTAACCGAATCGAAAGGGTTTGAACCCGCCCTTGCCGAACCGGCGCGAGGGGATGTAGCCTCGCGCCTCATGCGACACCGGTCTGCCCGTCACAAACCATCGCCGAGCCACAGCGTCAGCTGTGCCTGCGGTGCGGTGTCGATCACCCTCGAAACCCCGCCCATCGCCGCGCTGTCGTGTTGTTGCGACGATTGCCAGGCCGCCGCGGCGGCGCTGGAAGCCCTGCCCGGCGCGGCCGGGTTTCGCGAAGCCTGCGGCGGCACCCCCGCCGTGCTCTTCCCGAAATCCGCCCTGAAGGTCACCCGGGGCCGCGGCAATCTGACCGCGCACCGGCTCAGGGATAGCGCCCGCACGAAACGCATGGTCGCCAGCTGCTGCAACAGCTTTCTCTACGTCGCCTTCGAGCGCGGCCCGTTCTGGGTGGTTGTCGTCAGCGCCCGGATGGCCGACCCGCCGCTGCCGCGCTGGCGGATCCAGACGCGTTTCCTCGCAGACCCGCCGCCGGACGACCTGCCGAACCACCCCAAATACCCGCAAGGCCTGATCTGGCGGATCGCGCTCGCAGGCGTGCTGGCAGGCTTGCCGCGCCGCTAGATCGCGCCCCGTCCCCGCGCCGGCCGGGTCGCGCCAACCTTGGCGCCGCCCGCATCCGCAAAGCCGGCCCTTGCGCGTGCTGTGGCGACGGAGCACAACGCCCCGCCGCGCACAAAAAAGCGCGCCCGATCGCCGGCGCGCTTTCCTTGTTCCGGTCGGCCCAGGCTCAGCCGAGCTGGTCCATCACCTCGTCCGAGGTCTCGAAATTGGTATAGACATGCTGGACATCGTCGTCGTCCTCGAGCGCGTCGATCAGCTTCATCAGCTTCTGCATGTCTTCGAGCCCGAGCTCGGTGGTGGTGGTCGGTTTCCAGATCAGCTTGGTCGAGTCCGACTCGCCGAGGGCCGCCTCCAGCGCGGCCGAGACCTCGCCCAGATCGGTGTCGGCGCAGTAGATGACATGCTCTTCGTCCGAGCTTTCCACGTCTTCGGCCCCGGCTTCCAGCGCCGCCTCGAACACGGTGTCGTGGTCGCCGGCGCTGGCGGGGTAGACCACCTCGCCCTTGCGCTCGAACATGAAGCCGACCGAGCCGGTCTCGCCGAGGTTGCCGCCGTTCTTGCCGAAGGTCGAGCGCACGACCGACGCGGTGCGGTTGCGGTTGTCGGTCATCGCTTCGACGATCACCGCGACGCCGCTGGGCCCGTAGCCCTCGTAGCGGATCTCGTCGTAGCTCTCGGCATCGCCGCCGACGGCCTTCTTGATCGCCCGGTCGATCACCTCCTTCGGCACCGACTGGCTCTTGGCCTCCTTCACCGCGAGGCGCAGGCGCGGATTCTTGTCGGGGTCCGGGTCGCCCATCTTCGCCGCCACGGTGATTTCCTTGGCAAGCTTCGAGAAGAGTTTCGATCGCATGGCGTCCTGACGCCCCTTGCGATGCTGGATATTCGCCCATTTAGAATGGCCGGCCATGGGATGCTCCAAGCAGTTCCGGGTTTCGCGCCTCTATATGGCATCCGGTCGGGACGGGGCAAGCCCGGGCAAACCTCAGCGCCGGGTCGGCTTCGGCTTGAGCCCGCGGGCATGGGCGACGCTCTGGCCGAACAACGCCGCCAGCCGCGCCGCATCGGCGATCACCGCCTCCGGGATGGCCAGGTAGCCGCGCATTACCGCGTTGTGCTGGATCACCGGCCCGACGCCAAACTCCGCCGCCAGCGCCGCGCGGTCGGCCTCGGCAAAGCGCAGGCAGAGCGCCGCCTCCGGATCGACGAAAGCGAACATGTTCCCGTTCACCGCCAGATAAGGCGTCTTCTTGCCCTTCACCCTGAGGTCAGGCTCCGCCACAGCAAGGCGGTCGAGGATCGCGCGGGTGTCATCCTGGTGCATGGCGAAAGCATAGCCGTCGACGCGCGACCGGTCATCCCCTTCATCTTGGTCGAAATACTCCGGGGGTGCGGGGGCGGAGCCCCCGCCCTGCCCGCCGCAGGCGGGGGCGTCAGCCCCGTTCATCCTTCGGGCTGTCCATCACCACATGCGTGGTCAGCCGGCTCACCCCCTCAACGGTGCCGAGGCAATCGGTGTGGAAATGCTTGTAGCGCGCGAGGTCCGCGGCCTCGACCCGCAGCAGGTACTCGACGGTACCGGTGATGTTGTGGCATTCGCGCACCTCGTCGAATCCGGCCACCGCCTGCTCGAACCGCTGTTGCGCCGTCTTGGTGTGCTCGGAAAGCCCGACGGTCACGTAAGCCACGAACCCCCGGCCCATGGCGGTCGGGTCGAGCACCGCGCGGTAGCCGGTGATGATACCGGCGCGCTCCATCTCCTGGACCCGGCGCAGGCAGGCCGACGGCGAAAGGCCGACGCGGTCGGCGAGCTGGGTGTTGGCGATGCGCCCGTCACGGGTCAGCTCGCGCAATATTCTCTGCCCCAGCCGGTCTATCTTCATCGATAATTGCCTCATTACCCGATTCCATCACAACAAATGCGGGCTCGTTGCGCTCACAATGTGAAATCCTTGCGCCATGTCAATGGACCTCCTCCTCGCCCTCGCAGGCTTCGCCGCGGTCACCCTGGTGACCCCGGGGCCCAACAACATGATGTTGCTGGCCTCGGGGGCCAATTTCGGCTACCGCCCGACGATCCCGCACCTGGTCGGGATCTCCGTCGGCTTCGGGCTGATGGTGGTGCTGGTCGGCATGGGGCTGATGGGGCTCTTCGAGCTCATTCCGCCGCTGCAATGGGTGTTGAAAACGGCCTCGGTCGCCTTCCTCCTCTGGCTCGCGTGGAAGATCGCCCATGCGGCCGCGCCGGGAAGCCAGGCCCGGGCCCCGGCCCGGCCGATCACCTTCCTGCAGGCGGCCGCCTTCCAATGGGTCAACCCCAAGGCCTGGACCATGGCGCTGACCTCGATCGCCGCCTATGCGCCGGAGCGCAGCCTGGTCGCCGTCGCCGTCGTCGCCGCCATGTTCCTGGTGCTCAACCTGTTCTCGGGCAGCTTCTGGATGCTGCTCGGCCGCGAGGCGCGCCGGTTGCTCTCCAACCCGGCCAGGCGCGCTGCGTTCAACTGGACCATGGCCGGATTGCTGCTCGCCACCCTCATCCCGGTCCTCTTTGCGTGAACCTCTTTGCGTGACGGGTCCGGGCGCGCTATCCCTCGCCCATGACAAGTGAACAGATCACTCTCTTTGCGCTCTTCGCCGCCGTCTTCGGCCTGCTGCTCTGGGGCAAGTACCGCTACGACCTCGTCGCCTTCGGCGCGCTGATGCTCGCCGTCGTGCTTGGCGTGGTCGATACCAAAGACGCTTTCGCCGGGTTCGGCCATTCGGCAACGCTGATCGTGGCGCTGGTTCTGGTCGTCTCGGCGGGTCTGGTCCACTCGGGCGCGGTGTTTCTCATCACCCGCACCCTGGTCGACCCCTCGCGCGGCACCGGCACCCATATCACCATCATGGGGGTGATCGGCGGCACGCTCTCGGCCTTCATGAACAACGTCGCCGCCCTCGCCCTGCTGATGCCGGTCGATATCCAGACGGCGCGAAAGGCCGGCCGTGCGGTCGGGCTCACGCTGATGCCGCTGAGCTTTGCCACCATCCTCGGCGGCATGGCGACGCTGATCGGCACCCCGCCCAACATCATCATTTCGGCGATCCGCGAAGACGCGCTCGGCGCGCCGTTTCAGATGTTCGACTTCGCCCCGGTCGGCGGGCTCACCGCGATCGTCGGCCTCGGCTACGTCGCGCTGTTCGGCTGGCGGCTCATTCCCCGGCCCGAAGACGGCAACGGCGCCGCCGACCCGATGGAGAGCTATTCCGAATTCGTCTCCGAGCTCGTGGTGCCGTCGGAGTCGAAACTGATCGGCGCCCGGGTCGAGGACCTGTATGAAGAGGCCGAGAAGAACGACGTCGCGATCGTCGGCCTCATCCGCGGCGGCAAACGCCGCTACGGCACCGCGCGCACCACCCGGCTCGCCGCCCAGGACGCTTTGGTGATCGAGGCGACGCCCGAGGCGCTCGACGAGTTTCGCGCCGCCCTCAAGCTCGACGTCGCCGACGAGACCCGGGCCGAGCGGCTGCGCGCCGAGGGCGACGGGCTGTCGAAAATCGAGGTCGTGGTCACCGAGCAGAGCCGGATCGCCGGCAAGACGGCCCAGGCCATCGGCCTCAACTGGCGCCGGCGGGCGGTGCTGCTCGGCATCTCCCGCGGCGGCCAGCGGTTCACCAGCGCGATCCGCAAGACCGCCGCCCACCCCGGCGACATCCTGCTCTTGCTGGTGCCGCAGGGCAGCGAGGCCGAGGTGACCGAATGGCTCGGCTGCCTGCCGCTGGCCCAGCGTGGCCTCACCGTGACCCAGAACCACAAGGTCTGGCTCGCCATCGGCCTGTTCGCCGCCGCGGTCGCGGCCGCCAGTCTCGGGCTGGTCTACCTGCCGGTGGCCCTCGGCATCGTCGTCATCGGCTACGTGCTCACCGGCATTCTCTCGCTCACCGAGATCTACGACCATATCGAATGGCCGGTGGTTGTGCTGCTCGGGTCGATGATCCCGCTCGGGTCGGCGCTCGAGACCTCGGGCGGCACCGAGCTGATCGCCTCGGCCCTGGTGAATGTCACCCAGGGGCTGCCGGCCTGGGCCGTGCTGACGATCATCATGGTGGTGACGATGACGCTCTCGGACGTGCTCAACAACACCGCCACCGCCATCGTCGCCGCCCCGATCGGGATCGACATGGCCGGCCAGCTCGGCGCCAGCCCGGACCCGTTTCTGATGGCAATCGCCGTCGCCGCCTCCTGCGCCTTCCTCACGCCCATCGGGCACAAGAACAACACCCTGATCCTCGGCCCCGGCGGCTACCGGTTCGGCGATTACTGGCGGATGGGATTGCCGCTCGAAGTGCTGGTGGTGGCGGTGTCGATCCCGCTTATCCTGGTGTTCTGGCCGTTGTGAGCGGGACGGCGTTTGCAAACGCCGTGAGACGCGGTTTCGAAACCGCGTGACAACGCCTTTCGAAAGGCGTTTGCCCGGCGCTCAATCCTCGCCGAAAGGATCGGGGCGCGGGTGACGGCCGAGCCAGTCCCGACAGGTCCCGACCAGCATCGCCTGCCAGTTCCCGGCCGTGAGCCCCGCGACATGCCCCTGCGCGCCGGTGGCCTCGACCTCGCGGATCGCGTGTTTGAGCCGGTAGAAGATGTGAAGATCCGGCGTCTCGTGATCGAACCAGAGCCGCGAGACCAGCTTCAGCGAGGTGAAATCCGCGCCCTCTGCAGCGATGATGTCTTCGAGATGGCCGCGGGCGAGCCAGCGGGTGGCCTCGCCCTGGGTATGCGGCGTAACGAACCCCTGTTCGCGCGCGATCCGGTCGACGAGATCCGAGATTTCCGACCAATGGTAGGGCGGGGTGAGCGCGGTCAGCGCCCAGATCCCGTCGGAATAGCGCTCATGGTCCACCATCGCCCAGCCCCAGGCCACCGCGGGCGCCGCCATCTCGATGGTGAGCGCGTGCAGCGCGAGTATCTCGGCGGTCTGGCGGCGTAGATCCGGCATCTGGCTCTCCTGTCGCCCTGCATCTGCGCCCGGCGGACCGGCGGGTCAAGCCTCGGCGGTCGCCCCGACCAGATTGCTGTCGCCGCGCGCCAGGATCCGAAGGCTGACGCCGAGAACGGCGAGGCTGACGATCAGCCAGAGCCCACCCCAGAGCAGGGTCGCGCCGCCGAATTCCTGCGCCAGCATATGGGCGTCCGACGGCATCCCGGCCCGCAGGATCGTGTCGCTGACGATGTCGTAGGGCACGTAGATCATGCTCGCGAGGCCGATCACCCGGAGCCCCAGGTCGGCCCAGAGCCGCGGCAGATACCGGGCGCCTGCCAGCATCAGCCCGCCCGCCGCGAGACAGAACAGGAGCGCGAACCCCTCGCGGATGTAGAGCGCGGCGACCCCCAGGATCAGCACCCCGAGCCCGCCCAGCACCACCCGGTCGGCCCGCGACCAGAGCGCCACCACGAAGAGGACGAGGCCGATGAGCAGCGAGCCGAGGTAGCCGGCGGTCAGGATCAGGAACCGGCTGCCGCCCCGGGTCACCGCGAGCCCGCCCTGGTCGGCGGTGACGGTGAGGCTGTCGATGCTGCCGCCGGTCGCCACCGCCGCCAGCCCATGCGCCAGCTCGTGAAACAGCACAACCAGCAGCTTCAGCGGCAGCGCCACCGGCGTCTGCCACAGCGCGAACAGCAGCGCCGTCACCGCGAGCATCTGCCAATGTCCGCGCATCACCGACATCTCACAGCGGCCAGAACAGCGGGATCAGCGCCGAGGCGAGCACCGCGAGCGACAGGTTGAGCGGGATGCCGACCTTAAGAAAATCGGTGAACCGATAGCCGCCGGGCCCGTAGACCATGGTGTTGGTCTGATACCCGATCGGCGTGGAGAAACTGGCCGAGGCGGCGAACATCACCGCCACCACCAGCGGGCGCGGGTCGAAGCCCAGCGCCTGGGCCAGCCCGATCGCGATCGGCGTCATCACCACGGCCACGGCATTGTTCGAGACGAGCTCGGTCAGCAGCATCGTCAGCAGGTAGACGCCGAGTACGATCAGGAAAGGCGGGAGCGCCGTCAGATGCGGCGCCAGGGCGCCTGCGATGAGCTCGACCGCACCGGAGTTTTCCAGCGCCGCACCGATCGCGAGCATGGCGAAGATCAGCGCCAGCAACCGTCCGTCGATGAACGAGAACGCCTCGTCGGCGTCGATCGCGTGAGTCCCGAGCACCACCGCCACGGCGACGACCGCCAGCGCCAGGATCGGCGCCACGCCGAGCCCGGCAAGCACCACGATCCCCGCCATCGCGCCGATCGCGACGGGCGCATGGCCGCGGCGGAAGGCGCGGGCCGAAGGTCTGGAGACATCGACGAGGTTCATCTCCTGCGCCAGTCGCTGGATGTCTTCCGGCGCACCCTCGAGCAGCAGGGTGTCGCCGACCCGCACGGTGACGCCGTCGAGCTGGCCGCCGATGTTCTGATTGCGCCGGTGCACCGCCAGCGGGTAGACGCCGAACCGGCGCCGCAGGCGCAGCGTCCCGAGCGTGCGCCCGACCATCTTGCAGCCGGGCGAGATCAGCACCTCGACCGTACTGGTCTCGACCGCGCTCACCTGGTCGACCCGTTTGAGCTCTTTGGTGCGTTGCAGCGACAGAAGCTCCGTCATCTGGGTGCGCAGCACCACCCGGTCGCCCACCTGCAGCTCGACCCCTTCGAGGTCGCGCCGAAGCGAGGTATCGCCGCGGATCACGTCGATCAGCCGGACGCCCTGGCGCTTGAACAGCTGCACGCCGAGCACGTCGCGGCCGATCAGGTTGCTGTCGGGCGGGATCACCGCTTCGGTGAAGAATTTCTTGCGCGACGGGTCGGAGAGCAGCGCGGCGAGCGAGGAACGTTCCGGCAGCAGCCGGCGGCCGAAAAGGCCGATGTAGAGCATCCCCCAGGCCACCAGGATGATCCCGAGCGGGGTGATCTCGAAAATCGTGAACGGCTCCATCCCGTTCTGCCGTGCGACCCCGTCGACCAGCAGGTTGGTCGAGGTGCCGATGAGGGTGAGCGTGCCGCCGAGGATTGCCGCATAGGACAGCGGGATCAGCACTTTCGACGGCGCGAGCCCGATGCGCTTTGCGAGCTGGGTAAAGACCGGGATCATCACTACGACGACCGGCGTGTTGGAGACGAAGGCGGAGGCGATCACGACGAAGCCCAACAGGACACCGAGCGCCAGCAGCGGCCGGTCGTCGGCATGTCCTTCTGCGGCCTTGGTGAACCAGTCGAGCGCCCCGGTGCGCACCAGCGCGCCCATCACCAGAAACATGCAGGCGATCGTCCAGGGGGCCGGGTTGGAGAGCACCGCAAGGGCCGCCTCGTAGGGCAACACGCCGGTGACCAGCAGCAGCGCGACCCCGGCGATCGCAACCACCTCGGTCGCCCAGATCTCGCGCAGGAAGGCGACGAACATGAGCCCGACGACCACGAGGGCGACGACCGCATTCGTGCCCTCGGAAAAATCAAACAGGTCCATGGATTTGTCCCGGCTGCATCGCTCCATTTACGCCCGCGCGGGCGACGGCGACAAGGGGCGGCGCGGCGCGCAGGCCGGGCCCGGATACCGATGGCCCCTTCATTCAGGCGGGTTTTCGCCGGGCGCTCGCGCGCCTCTGGTGGGCCGGGTCACGGCGTCGCGGGTTGCAGGGCGCCGCCGTCCCGGATCGGCAGCGCGCGCTTGGCCCGGCCGGTGGCATCGTCGGTTTCGACGTAGACGCCCGAGAGGGTGACCTCGCCCAGCGCCGGGGTGAAGCGGTTCTTCGCCATCCCGGTGACGAACCGCCGCAGCGGCTCGGCCTTGTCCATGCCGATCACCGAAATGTAGTCGCCGCACATCCCGGCATCGGTCTGATAGGCGGTGCCCCGCGGCAGGATCATCGCATCGCCGGTGGGCACGTGGGTGTGGGTGCCGACCACCACCGAGGCGCGGCCGTCGAGAAACTGACCCATCGCCATCTTCTCGCTGGTCGCTTCGCAATGAACATCGACCAGGATCGCCTGGGCCTGGCCGCCGAGCGGATAGGGTTTCAGGGCCGTCTCGATCGTGCCGAAAGGGTCGTCGAAGGCGCGTTTCATGAACACCTGGCCGAGCACCTGCGCCACCAGCACCTTGCGACCGCGGGTGTCGGAAAACAGCCGCGCCCCGGCGCCGGGCGCGCCCTTGGCATAGTTGAGCGGGCGGATGATCCGCGGCTCCTGCTCACAAAACGCCAGCATGTCCTTTTGGTCGAAAGCGTGATCGCCGAGGGTGATGACGTCGACGCCGGCGGCAAGGATATCCTTCGCATGGGCGGCGGAAAGCCCCATCCCGCCGGTCGCGTTTTCGCCGTTGACCACGACGAAATCGAGCTTCCAGTCTTCGCGCAGGCGGGGGAGGCGCTCGGTCAGCGCCCGACGGCCGGCGCGTCCGACCACGTCACCAAGGAAAAGGATCTTCATGGCCCCTGCCTAGGTCGAAGCTCGGTCGGGTGCAACCGGATCGCGCCGGCAACCGGTCGGATCGGCGCCGAAACACATCATTGCGACGCGCGACCGGGGCGGGCGCGGACCGGGGCCCGGTACGCCCGGGCACCGCCGCGCGGGGCTCATGTGGAACCTGTTGAAAACACAAGGAAACAATCTGCTTCCAGGCCTTTTTCCCGGCGCAATTCCGCACAGTCCATGACCTGACCGTCCCGCGCGCGCGCGTTCGCGGCGCGTTGCCGCTCAGCGCGCCGCAGCCGCGCAAGAGCCCCGGGGCACGCCCGGCCCAATCCCCGCTGACGCGGGAATATCGCCGGGAATCCCCACCGCCACGCCTGCTTCGCCTTGAAAACCATGGGAAACACTGCGTTTCCAATTCGGGCGCAATCCGCCCGGCCTTCAGAACCTCAGGGTCTCGGCGTCGGTCACGATCGCGTCGAGCGGCTGGTCGGTCGGTTCCAGCGGCAGGCTGTCGCTCTCCTGGGCCGCATAGGCATATCCGACGGCAAAGACCGGCCCGGTCGCGCGCAGAAGCTCAAGCGTGCGATCGTAGAAACCGCCGCCATAGCCGAGCCGTCCGCCCGTGCGGTCGAAGGCGACGAGCGGCACGATCACCACCTCGGGCACGAGCGCCTCGCCCGTCACCGGCACCGGGGCGCCGAAGGGGCCGGGCTCCATCGCGCAGCCCGGGCGCCAGCGGCGAAAGCCGAGCGGCCGGGCCTTGCCGGCGATCACCGGCACAGCCACCGGCCCGTGCTCCGACATCGCCGCCATCACCGGCAGCGGGTTGATCTCGGTCCTGATCGGCACGAAGCCGGCAAGCCTGCGGCCACGGTGCGCGGCGAGCAACGCGATCAACCGCTCCTGGGCCGGGCCGTCGAGCCCGCGCCCATGTGCCCTGGCCCGCCGTTCGAAGCCGGCAGCGCGGGCGGCCTTCTTGATCTCCGCGAGCGTCACAGCAGCAGCATCCCCGCCAGCCAGAGGAACGCGAAGAACCCGACGACGTCGGTCACCGTGGTGACGAAGGCGCCCGACGCCAGCGCCGGATCGACCCCGACCTTGTCGAGCAGCACCGGAATGCCGACACCGGCAAGCCCCGCGATCATCAGGTTGATGACCATCGCGATGGCGATCGCGACCCCGAGCAGCGGCGTGCCGAACCAGACCACGCCCACGACCCCCATCAGCACCGCGAAGATCAGCCCGTTGACCAACCCGACCAGTGCCTCGCGGCGAATGACCCGCCAGACGTTGGCGGTGGTCAGGTCCTTGGTCGCCAGGGCGCGCACCGCGACGGTGAGCGTCTGGGTGCCGGCATTGCCGCCCATCGAGGCGACGATCGGCATCAAGACCGCGAGGGCCACGAGCTGGGCGATGGTGGCCTCGAACTGGGCGATCACCAGCGAGGCGAGGATCGCGGTCACCAGGTTGACGCCGAGCCAGGGCACCCGCTGTCGCGTGGTCTCGAACACCCCGTCGGAAATCGCGCTTTCGTCGCCGACGCCGGCGAGGCGCAGGATGTCTTCCTCGTGTTCCTCGTCGAGGATGGCCATCGCGTCGTCGATGGTGATGACCCCGACAAGCCGGTCGTCTTCGTCGACCACCGGGGCCGAGATCAGGTGATACTGGTTGAACGCATAGGCCACCTCGCCCTCGTCCTGGCGCACCGGAATGGTGCGGAAACTGGGTTCGGTGAGGGTGGCGAGCGGCGCCGACCGGCTCGACGCCATGATCCGCCCCAGCGTGACGTAGCCGGTCGGGCGCATCCGCGGGTCGACCAGGATCACATGGTAGAACTGGTCCGGCATCTCGTCGGTGGTCCGCATGAAGTCGATTGCTTCGCCCACCGTCCAGTGTTCGGGCGCCACCACCATCTCGCGCTGCATCAGCCGGCCGGCGGAATACTCCGGATAGGAGAGCGAGCGCTCGACGGCGGCCCGGTCCGAGGCTTCCAGCGCGCCGAGAATCGCCTCCTGCTGAGGCGCCTCGAGATCCTCGATCAGGTCGACGACATCGTCGGTCTCGAGCTCGCGCACGGCATCCGACAGCACCTTGGGGTGCAGCGCCTCGATCACCTCTTCGCGGATGCTTTCGTCGAGCTCGGTCAGGATCTCGCCGTCGAACTCCTTGCCGTAGAGGCGCACGAGCTCGACCCGGGTCTCGTCATCGACCTGTTCGAGAAGGTCGGCGATATCGGCCGGATGCAGCGGTTCCAGATGCGCGGTCAGCGCCGGCGCATCGCCCGCCTCGATGGCAGCCAGAATTGGCCGCAGGATCTCGCGGTCGATCTCGTAATCGCCCTCTTCGGGCGGGATTTCCCGGGTCTGATCCTCTGCCATGCACACCTACCCTGCTTTGCGCGGACCATAGGCGATGGCGGCTGCGAGGAACAGGGGGCGCGAGGGGGCGGCACCCGCGATGTGCCAATCTGCGCTCGACGTCGCCCTTCCCCCCGTGCATTCTGCCCGCGCAGCCGGCGCGTGGCCCGGCAGACCGACCCGGAACCAGAACGTGCACCTTCTCCTCGGCCAGACGCTGACCTTCACCGGCGACCCCTTCCATGCGGAGCCGCAGGAGGTGGTGCGCCACGAGACGCGCGGTGCGGTCGCGGTCGAAGACGGCCGGATCCTGGCCGTGGGCGCGGCCGACGCGCTCACCGCCGCCTACCCCCACGCGGCCGTCACCGATCACGGCGCGGCCCTGCTTTCGCCCGGCTTCGTCGACGCCCACGCGCATTATCCGCAGACCGCGATCATCGCCAGCTGGGGCAAGCGGCTGATCGACTGGCTCGGACACTACACCTTTCCCGAAGAGGCGCGGTTCGGCGATCCGGCCCATGCCGCGAAGATCGCCCGGCGCTACTTCGATCTGACGCTCGCGGCCGGCACCACCACCACCGTGAGCTTCGCCACGATCCATCCCGAGAGCGTTGACGCCTATTTCACCGAGGCCCGCAGCCGCGGCCTGCGCGCGCTGGCGGGCAAGACCTGCATGGACGAGAACGCCCCCGACACCCTCACCGACACCGCCCGATCGGCCTATGACGACAGCAAACGCCTGCTGGAGACCTGGCACGGGGTCGAGCGGCTCGGCTACGTCATCACCCCGCGCTTCGCCCCGACCTCGTCGCGCGCGCAGCTCGAGGCTCTGGGCGCGCTCTGGGCCGAGCACCCGCACGTGCTGATGCAGACCCACCTCGCCGAACAGCACGAAGAGATCACCTGGGTGGCCGAGCTGTTCCCGGAGGCGCGCGACTACACCGATGTCTACGACCGTTTCGGGCTGCTGGGCGAAGGCGCGCTGATGGGCCACGCGATCCATCTGAGCCCGCGCGAACGCGACCGGCTCAAGGAGGCGGGTGCGAGCCTGGTGCATTGTCCGACCTCCAACACCTTCATCGGCTCGGGGCTGTTCGACATGGACGGGCTGACGCGCAGCGGGCACAAGATCGGGCTCGCCACCGACACCGGCGGCGGCTCGTCGTTTTCGATGCTGCGCACGATGGCCGCGGCCTACGAGATCGGGCAATTGCGCGGCACGGCCCTGCACCCGGCACAGCTCTGGTGGCTGGCGACCGCCGGGTCGGCGCGGGCGTTGCGGCTTGGCGAGACCATCGGCACCCTCGCACCCGGGTACGAGGCCGACATCATCGCCGTCGACCTCGCCTCGACCCCGGCGATCGCCCAGCGCTCGGCCCGGGCCGAAACCCTTTGGGAGGCGCTGTTTCCGACGATCATGATGGGGGACGACCGCGCGATTGCGGCGACCTACGTGGCCGGTAACCTCGTGTGCGGAGACTCCCTTACAAGTACCTGACAATAAGGTACTTTATTCTCTCTTCTATGCGATCAAGGAGCTTCCAGATATCCATAGTGCGGGCGAGGCGTTTCAGAATACCGTTACCAGTATCGCTACCACAGCGCATTTCCCGTTGCCTTGAGCCATCGCCAACGTGTATATCGGCAGTGCATCTGGAGCGCGGGCATCGACCCGCCGCCAACCGAGCGATCTCCGCCACGGTGGCCCCCGACAAAGGGGATGCGGTTTGCCCTCGACCGAAGGGGTTGGCACAACAGGAGAGACTTGATGACCAGCGAGAGATACACGCGTCAGCAGGCGCGCGCCGAAAAACGCTCAATCTTTAAGCAGCTGCGCTCTGAGCGCAAGGTCGCCGCGATGCGAAACCGGGCGACCGGCGGCGCCGCGGCGGTATGAGGGGGCAGCCATGATCACCAGGAGATCATTTCTGTCCGGCGTCAGCGCGCTCGCGTTGGCACCACTCATCCCCGTCGCCGCGATCGAGGTGTCGTCTCCGGGCATCGTCGACCGTATGGACTTCTGCGATCGCGGTCAGGGTGGCGGCATCCCTGGAATCTACGGCTGCGGAGGTCGCTACGGAGGCGCGCCGCAGCGCCGCGGTGGTTTGGCCATGCGGCGCAGCAAATGGGTGAGCCGGTGAAGATATCGTTCAGCAAACCGGCGCTGCAGGCGCTTAAACCGCAAGAGGCAGCCTATATCGCCTGGGATGAAGGCTATCCATATGACGGCAGCTTAGGGGCCAGAGTGTCCCCGTCGGGCGACGTCTCCATGTTCATCCAGTACCGGGTCAACGGGAAGCAGTCGAAGAAGACGCTACATCGCCTCGCGGCGTTCCTTTACTCCGGCGCCTCGATCAGCGCCTTGCGCAAGGAGGCCCGCGACTTCGTTCTTGATGCGCAGGCAAGTGGACTTACTACGACTGAGCGGGCAAAGGCCGCGAAAGCAGAACACCAGGAACATAGAGCCGCCTCTGCAAGCATCGCCACGCTTGGGGAGGATTACCTCGCACTCAGGGAGGCGGACTCCGAGAACTTCCGCGCCTACGCGGACGGTGGCAGGGCGGCGCGAAAGGCCGTCGAACGCGCGGCAGCAATTTGGGGCGAGAAGGCAATCACTCAGCTCGTAGGGGCGGACGCCAAAAAGCTCTTGGACCACGTCCATCAGATCGCTGGGCCCGAGGCTGCCATACAAACACGCCGGCTGCTGCAGCCGATGCTTCGCTACGCCTCCATCGATCTGGGCTTAGACGGCGTCAAGACAGACCTGTTCGCTACCGCCAGAACCAAACGCAACAATCCCAGGGTAGAGGTTATGACGCCGGAGGAACGAGTTCGCTTTTTCGCCGCGCTCAAAGAGTTCGAACAGCCACGTGGCAACCGGACGGGGCGGCGCGGCAACGTGCGTGAGGATAGCGCCGATCTGCTGCGGCTTATCTACCTCACCGCCGCCCGGCAAGGAGAGTGGTACAAGGCGCAGTGGCACGAGATCGACCTAGAGAAGGGGGAGTGGTGGCGACCCGAAGAGAAGCGGAAGAAGAGGAACGCACATCGCATGGTGCTCCCCACCGCCGCCCTGGCAGTCATCGAACGCATCCGCGGAAGGCGTGCGAAAGAGGGCCGCGCGTCTCGTCCCGACGACTATGTGTTTCCTTCGGTCCAGGTCGGCTGTTTCGGTGAGGATCGCTCGAAGCCCCACCGCACGTCGGTCTGGGCCGCGTTTCAACGCGTCAAGGAAATCGCGGACATCAAAAAAGATCTCACGATCCACGACCTGCGCGCGTCGCGCGTGACTGAGTGGAACCGCGAACGCGGGCTTGATTTCACGGAGATCGGCAAAGCGATTGGCAGCAGCCCAGAGGTGCTCCAACGCGTATACGGGCGCGAGCCTGACAGCGTGGAGAAGCGCCGCGCGAGGATCGACACACCCGATGACGAAGCCGCGCTCTAGGGGTCGCCAGCCAAGTCATCGCCGCTCAGAAGCGAGGGCTCCCGAAACACTTACCCGTATCCCGATTCAGAGAACACTGCGCCAGAAGAGGTCGCTCACGCGAGCTTCCTCGCCGAGTTCCCGTTGCACGGCGTCAAGACAGCCGGCGTGCTCCGCTGGATGAAATCGCTGCCGCTCTTCCTTGAGTTTGAGGACTTCCGGGTCGTCCACGCCTGCTGGAACGAGCGTGCGATCGAGGCACTGCGCCGCGAGACCCATAGCGGCACACTCACGGATGATCAGTTCATTTCGACAGCCGACGAGAACAACGACCTCTTCGACCTCGTAGAGACGACGACCAAGGGCCCGGAAACCCCTCTTCCGCAGGGCTACGCATTCACCGATAAGGACGGGAACGTCCGTCGTGCGGTTCGGGTGAAGTGGTGGCAGGCGCACCCGACCCGGTGGTCGGACATCGCGATCTCGGTGCCGGATCTCAGTGAGCTACCGCAGACTCCTCCGCCGGTAGGCGCCAGCGTCGGCGCCTACCCTCCAGACGCGAAGCCAGTGTTCTTCGGGCACTACTGGCTCGTTGGCACCCCGGTCGTGCAATCCGGTAACGCGCTCTGCCTCGACTACTCCGCGTGCAAGGACGGACCACTGGTCTCGTATCGGCTGTCTCAGCCGTGCGCGCCGCTCAGGACCTAGAACGTCGTGGTCGCCTGAGCATTGTTCACTCACAACTGCAGGTCGCGGATCGGAAAGAAAAGGCGGGGCGTACCACGACCACCGCGCGTCGACCAAATCCTCGGCCGCAGGTGGGCGGGGAACAGTGCTCGCCGCCCTGTTGCTCTACGCCAGCTTGCGGGTCATCCCCGCGTGGGCGGGGAACAGCCTTTGAGAAGCGTGGACACCTCGACCAACGCCGGGTCATCCCCGCGTGGGCGGGGAACAGTCATATCGGCCCCCATCACGCGTCACATTCCGCGGGTCATCCCCGCGTGGGCGGGGAACAGTCGGCAGTTTTGTCGGCGCTGGCCCTCTTCACCGGGTCATCCCCGCGTGGGCGGGGAACAGTAGCCGGCGATGCCGAAGCCGGGCCAGAAGTCCGGGTCATCCCCGCGTGGGCGGGGAACAGGGGATCAGCAGGAAGAAATCCCGGATCATCCGCGGGTCATCCCCGCGTGGGCGGGGAACAGCGTCAAAGTCTACCAGTGCCACGCCGAGACGCCGGGTCATCCCCGCGTGGGCGGGGAACAGCGCAGCCTCCGTCAGCAG
>SWCD01024229.1_pt1 | contig 29286 bp, 22 predicted proteins | sample 4693011 | NCBI WGS metagenome assembly SWCD01 (sample SAMN10267278, study PRJNA491770) | bioreactor metagenome | isolation source: DHS bioreactor inoculated with marine | place: Japan: Omine Ridge, Nankai Trough | reverse complement strand
TTTGTTCTTAATATTGCTTTTGCAGTGTCAGGCGTGACACCTTCACGCTCCATAAGAGCATGGTAGCTAGTCCAGTAATCCCGGTACCGCGAGTCGCTTTGAGGGTTAACAATTTTAAAGGCTTCAAGAGGATTTACCGAAAGGCCGATTTGTTTGCACCGATGTTCAATTACGTCCGGACGTCCGATAAGAATTGGCGTATGTGCGGTTTCCTCTACCATGGCATGTGCAGAACGGATTACACGCGTATCCTCTCCTTCGGCAAACACAATTTTGCGTGCTGACTGGCTTGCGGCACTAAAGACAGGCCGCATAAGCATAGCTGTTTTGTGAATAGAGGCTTCTAATCTGGCGGCATAAGCCTTTAGATCAATCGGCCTCTTCGCAACTCCGCTTTCCATTGCCGCGCGCGCAACAGCCAACGTTACAATTGATAAAAGCCGTTGATCAAAGGCTTTGGGAATTAAATACTCCGGCCCAAAAATAAGTCTCTCATCAGTATAAACTTCCGCAGCCTCAGCCGAAGAGGCACTGCGGGCCAACTCTGCAATTGCATTCACGCAGGCAATTTTCATAGCATCGTTTATTTCAGTCGCGCCAACGTCCAGAGCCCCACGAAAAATAAACGGGAAACAGAGTATATTATTTACCTGATTTGGAAAATCGGATCGACCGGTTGCAATAATTGCATCCGGAACTGCAAGGCGTGCTACATCGGGCATAATCTCGGGTGTTGGGTTGGCAAGCGCAAAGATAATCGGTTTTGCCGTCATCGATTTAACCATGTCCGGTGTTAGAACATTCGCACCTGACAAGCCTAGAAACAGATCAGCACCTTCAACAATTTCAGCCAATGTGCTTTTTTTGGTATCATGCGCAAAATCTTGTTGCTGAGGTGTTATTGGTTCTTTGCGGTCTTTTCGGATTACACCGTCTTTGTCCGCCAACCAGATATTTTCACGCTTTACACCAAGCTTCATAAGCATGTTTAAACAGGCAATTCCTGCGGCACCACCACCGGCTGAAGCGACTTTTATGTCTTCAAATGATTTTTCAACGATGTGAAGTGCGTTCGTAACTGCCGCAGAAACCACAATTGCCGTGCCATGCTGATCATCGTGCATAACGGGAATATTCATTTTTTTCTTACAAAGTTCTTCAACAATAAAGCACTCCGGTGCTTTAATGTCCTCTAGGTTCACGGCACCAAAAGTCGGCTCTAAAGCCGCGATAATGTCTGATAGTTTTTCGGGATCCGTTTCATTAACTTCAATATCAAAACAGTCAATTCCTGCAAATTTCTTAAATAGAACAGCTTTGCCTTCCATAACAGGTTTTGACGCGAGAGCACCAATATTGCCAAGACCAAGTACAGCTGTTCCATTCGTAATCACTGCAACCAAATTCGAGCGTATGGTATAACGCCCGGCATCATCTGGATTACTTTTAATCTCCATACACGCATCCGCAACACCAGGACTATAGGCGCGAGATAAATCACGGCCATTTGCCATCGGTTTGGTTGCCCGAATTTCCAGTTTACCGGGCACTGGAAACTCATGGTAATCCAAAGCTTCAGATCGCGATTTACTTGTATCTTTTTCTTGCGGCATATTAATCCCTTATGTCATTAGGTGTATTTCTAATGACACCTTGGCGGATTGAAAAGCTTAATTAAAAAACTGTAACATGATCTTGAATTCATTATGTGATTTAAGAGTAATCTTTTACCGCGATTACCAACAATCAGACAGAGAACTGTCTGGCATAAGTGCCTTTCTATTTGCCATTTTGTAGTTCAGTAACTATTTCTTTATGTAGAATAGTTTCCACTTTCGGATTATTCAAACAGGAGATCAAACATGTTGCCCGGTAAGATGAAGACGATAGAAATGCGTGAGTTCGGAAAAGCTGATGTCCTTGGGATTGGAACACGTGATTTACCTGAATTACGCAGTACAGAAATCTTAATTCGCGTCATTGCTGCCGGGGTAAACGGGCCGGACTTGGTGCAGCGTCGTGGGCATTATCCCCCTCCGGCGGGGGCATCAGATTTACTGGGGCTGGAAGTATCGGGAGAGGTTGTCGCGGTTGGAGGAGATGTTTCTAACTGGGCGGTTGGTGATCGCGTGTGTGCTTTGACAAACGGTGGCGGATACGCAGAATATGTTGCGGTTAATGCAACTCATTGCCTGCCTATTCCTGTACATATTTCCGATATTGACGCAGCTGGTTTATGCGAAACCTATTTCACGGTTTGGAGTAATTTATTTTTTCAACAAACCAAAACTGAAAATGATTTGCTATTGGTTCATGGTGGTGCCGGTGGCATTGGTTCAACCGCAATACAATTAGGCAAAAATCTTGGAATGCGTGTTTATACGACCTGCGCCAATGCAGAAAATTGCAGCTACGTAAAAGGCTTGGGTGCCGAGCGCTGCATAAATTACAAAGAAGAAGATTTCGTTGATATTGTCCGCAAAGCCGGCGGTGCCAATCTGATATTGGACATCATTGGCGGAGATTATATTGCGCGGAATATTAAGGCTGCAAGTCCGGACGCACGTATTGTCCAACTTGCGTTTAATGCTGGATCAAAAGTTGAGATTAATTTGATGCCGATTATGCTGAAACGGTTGATATACACTGGCTCTACATTGCGATCGCGACCTGAAAGCTTCAAAACTGCTGTTGCCGCAGATCTTGTAAAAACTGTCTGGCCGATGTTTGAACAAAAGAAACTTTTTGCACAGACACACAAGGTTTTTCCATTCGAGCAGGCAAGCCAAGCGCACTCTATGATGGAAGCGGCACAGCACCGTGGTAAAATTTTGCTATCTCCTACGGCCTGCTAACATCAGGAGTTCGGGTTTTCATATTATCCCCATGAACCGACGGTAAATTTTTTCTCGTCGCTGATATTCATTTTTTCAACACACTCGGCGTTGTTTTGGCTAAGTGTTTGCACACCAGCTTCTTGGGTTAAGCCAAGATCATCCAAATTGAAATCAGGATTGCCGGGGAATTCATCACTTTTGTAAACCCATTTCCCGGTGTTCGTTTGCCCATATATTTTTGCTGTTTTATGATCAGCAAAAGTTACATTTTCTATTTTATCAACACATGTCTTGATAAAATCTTCCTTTTGCTTTTCATCATTTAAAAACACGTCTTCGGGTCTTCGTGCCTCAATATTGATGTTCTGATAATCAATGATGTGCTGCATGCATTCCATGTCCAAAATTGTTATTTTGTCATTCCATCCAAATGCGACTGTTCTGGGTAGCTGACCAAGTGGCACATCATTGTCAAGAAACTCGAAGTGAATTTTCTGCTTGGTGGTTGTAACCCACGAAAAGAATAGCTGAGGCATTCCTGTATACGCTTCAATATTATGAAACAACAAATCATCCACGGCTTTATATCGACCAGTTTTGCCACCCCTCGCCCAGGCGCGTTCCACGGTTTCACCAGGTGATGTAATGACAAAGAAAAGATATACTGTATCGCCAAAACGACTGATCAATGTACTTTCTTTCTGTCTATCATGCGAAGGCGTGAAGCTGTCAAAACGAAACCTGTCAATCAGCAAATGTGGCATTTCTGATTTCGCAGCTTTAGTAGCCATATATGTATCAAGTTTCTTATCTATTATTTCCAGTTCTTGGCCTGTTAACATAGCGGCATATTTGAAGTCATCGCCCAGGCTATCATAATCAAGTAAAAATTTTCTCCAGTAGTCAGGGCTTACCAATGCAAAGTCTTCCCACGGAATATCAAGCCTTTCCGCAAGCTTTCTTTGCAGTGGACGAATGGTACTTTTCCCAGCAGCTGAAGCGCCTTTGACATTCATGAAAAATGGTGATTTTTGATAGGGTAAAAATCTGTATCCTTCGTTTTTCACCGCGTCTGCAATTATCGGCTCTATCCATTTTCCAATCATTTGGCTGCCGTAATTGTTGCAGATAAAATTAGTGGCAAAACGGCAAACCATATCTTTATCGGCAATAAGGCGTCCACGGTCACCAACCATACTTCCGACAAAAACAAGCAAACTTTCATAACAGGCCAAATCAAAACCATCTTTGCTTGCTGAAACATTTTTCTGCCAGTCGGCCAACGCTAAAATTTCCGGTAATTCAACCTGTATCGGCTTTGCTTCTTTTCGAAAAAACCGTATAAAAAAAGACGCATTTTCTTTCGGTGGCGGTGCACTGCTGCGATTATAAATATCACTGTCGAGAATGGCGTTAATTTTTCGCTCTACCTCTTGCCTGAAGTGATCGAACCTCTGTTCCAATTCATTCATTCTGGGCTGGATGTATTCGTTTAGAATTTTCCCCACCATGTTACGCAGGTTTATACCAAGTTCTTCATAGCTTGGGCCATCAGGCACATAAAGGTCGGCTGTGACACGGATAAGCAGTTCATGAACAACTAACCTGTTGACCTTGAATGCAATAACCTTATGCGTCTCAAGCCCCCAGAATTCCGAGGCCTCTTTTGCAGTAGGGTAGTCCGTATCCGAGTTTTCTTGCCGATATAATGTAACAAGAGGCAAAAGCCTGCCGGGGATTTCGGAATTCAAACCTGGATTCCATGCATCATACTTTTGAGCGTTTTTAGACATCGCGTTCTTTATGAGTCATATTCACGTCCTCTAACTTCTAAGCGCATGAAGCATAAATAATCATTATATAAATGGCACCTAATTTATTAGGCGCCATTGTATTAAGCTGTTTTTGTGATCTTATCTTTTATCACTTTTAACAATGGTAAGAATATCAATATTAATGCAACCACTGTAATCGGGCCTGCGATCGGGCGTGTAAAGAAGATAGAGAAATCACCATCGGAAAATAACAACGACTGGCGCAATTTCGGTTCAGCAATCGGACCCAGTACAATGGCCAGAACCGCAGGTGCAACTGGATAATCCAGTATACGCAAGAAAAACGCGGCGATGCCGACCAGCACCATGAGCGATACATCGAACATATCAAGATAGGCCGCATATGTACCGACCAGTGACAGAACGAAAATCATCGGCGCAAGGATTGTGAATGGCATGCGAAGCATCCATAGGAACACTGGAATAAAGGCAAGATTAACTAAAACAGCAATCACATTGGAGACGTAAAATGAACCAATTAGCGGCCAAACAAAATCAGGTTGATTGGTAAACAGCAGCGGCCCCGGCTGAAGCCCCCAAATCACCATACCGGCCAATAAGACAGCGGTAGTGGGCGAGCCCGGAATACCCAAAGTCATCATTGGCAACATAGCACCTGTCGAGGCAGAGTTATTGGCAGCTTCAGGTGCTGCAACACCATCAATTGCACCCTTGCCGAATTGACTTGGATCCTTTGATGTCAGTTTCGCAACACCGTAGGACATCAATGATCCGGGTGTTGCCCCTGCTGCCGGCAAAATCCCCACAAAGAAACCCAGAGCAGAGCCGATTAACGTACCGCGCCATGCATACCGGAATTCTTTTATAGCTTCAATAATACTGCGCGCACTTACGTCCACCTTAGCCATAGAAGTTCCATAGCGGTTTGTATTGATGGTCCAAAGCATTTCACCAATACCGTAAACACCAATTGCCAAAACAAGGAAACGGATACCGTGGCTAAAACCCGTTATGTCAAAGAATATCAAGCGCGGTTCGCCCGAAATAATATCAAACCCAACAGTAGCCAGAACCAAACCAATACAGATCGAAAAGATCGTTTTTGGAATATCATCGCCGCCAAGTCCCACAAACGTTGCAAAGGCCAAAAGCATCAGTGCAAAAACTTCCGGATCCCCAAAAGACAGGGCAACCGAGGCCAGCAATGGCGCAAAAGCTGTAAACATAACATTGGACATCGTACCACCAATAAATGACGCAAGGGCCGCCGTAACCAGCGCCACATGTGCCTTGCCGGAAAGTGCCATCGGTCGTCCGTCAAAGGTGGTTGCAACAGCTGTAGAGGCGCCGGGAATTCCAAGCGTAATCGATGAAATCGCCCCCCCGTACATGGCACCGTAATAGATCGCAGCCAAGAAGATCATTGGCGAGGTAGCGCCGCCCGTGTAGCTTTGTATCACAAAGGTAAAGGGCAGTAGGATTGCAACACCGTTCACGGACCCAAGTCCCGGCATCGCACCGACGAATAGACCAACCACGACACCAAGCACCGCCAAACCCAAATTGATAGGCTCCAAAGCTACTAAAATACCGTCAAATAAGGATATCAGAACGTCCATTTTACTGTCCTTTTAATCTGTTTTTATGCTGATCTTTAAATGCAGCTATCATAGGAAAATCTCATAGAGCGGGATGAACAAAGGTTCCAAATATCCCTTTGGAAGTACAATCCGCATTGCTATATCAAAGAAGAAAAAGCAAAATATTGTCATGCCAAACGAGACAGATAATGTCAGTACCCACTTATGCCGCCCCAAAAACCGCATGTAATATATCAAGAATGCCGGGATCGCGCCATAAAATCCAAGCACATAAATTGTAACCAGAAATCCGATTAAGCCACCACCAACAACCATCAACATACGTTTCCCGTAATCATCCAGAAACGGTTCTTCGGATTGTGACGGCGGTGAGGTTTGACGATACCAGTTGATACCAATCCAAACACAACAAACAAACATTATAAGCGACAACCAGAATGGCCAGAAACCACTTCCCGGCCCTTCGCCATCTATCAAGCCAATGTTGTCAAAGCGGGCTATGTCGGTATTCCAAGCTGGTGCTTCCCCACTTTTCCACATTATGCAGAGTGAGAGAATTCCTAGGATAATTGCTGTTACTATTTCGGCTTTGCGCATATCGTCAAAACTCCCTTACTCTTCGCTTATAGACGCTTATTTAATTGCGCCTGATGCTTTCAGGATCGCCGTGTGCCGATCTATTTGCACTTTCCAGTAGTCTTTCAACTCTTGACCGGACATGAACTCACCCATCAGTGATTTCTTGGTTTTGTATTGCTGCCAGTCAGCAGATGCATAAACTTTACTGAACAAGTCGGTGTAATAAGCCAGAGCGTCATCAGACATGCCCGGAGCACCAACAACGGCACGTTGCATAAAGTAACTAAAGTCGCCGCCTTTTTCTTTTAGAGTTGGCACATCTGGGAACATTGGCAAACGCTCGTCAGTGAATGCAACCAATGGAACCATGTCACCGCTTTCATAGAACCCAAGAGCTTCTGACGGGTTGTTCACAGAAGAATTCAACTGCTTACCGGCAACCTGTTTTGCGACAGCACCGCCACCTTTGTAAGGAATATACTTCATTTCCAAGCCATAGTTGCCGTTCAGGTAATCGGTGATAATGTTATCTTCCGAGTTTTTACCTGTGCCGCCCATGACCCAGCCATTGCCGTCGGCTTTTGCTGTTTCCAGGAATTGCTCAAATGTGGTTATACCACTATCCTTGTGTACCCACAAAAGGAACGTATCCTCAGCCATACGGCCAACCGGTGCGAATGCCATACTATCCACTTCAAGGCCAGGTTGGCGCAATGGTGTTGTAAAGAATGAATTCAGTGTCACCATGATTGTGTGATCCGGATCCGTTGCGCCTTTTGCTGCAATCAGAGCCTCTGCGCCTGAACCACCTGATTTATTGGTTGGAACCAGCGGGCGGTTAGAAAGGTTTTCCTTTTCCACGATTGCTTGCATGAGACGGGCCATCTTATCGGCACCACCGCCTTTACCTGCCATGATAATAAAATCGATTGGCTTAGTCGGTTCAAAAGCAGCAGCAGCTGACGACAGCATTCCTGTCATTACCGTTGCCCCAACAAGCCCTATAAATAATCGTTTCGTAAAAGTCATCTTATCCTCCCTTGGATTGATTGTAATTTACACGCGCATTACGCGCAGAGTTTCTATTTATGTATTTCGGTCCTTTTTAATCTTCCTCCTTTTTCAGTATACTGGCCTTTTGTTTCTCTCTTCAGTGAACCAAAATGACCGGCATATTTGCATGATCGACAATATATTGAGTATTGCCTCCAAATAACACTTCCCGTTCATGGCTATCGCCATATGCACCCATGACCAATAAATCGGCACCAAGTTTTTTGCTTAAGGCCAATAAGTCTTTTGCCACAATCCTTGATGGTTTGAATAATTCAACTTTTGCACTGATGCCCCAATGAAACAGATACTCGACCAAATCTTCAACAGAAGGTGTATTGGGTTCTGCACCGGCTGACAGAATTGTAATATTGTCAGCCTGCGAAATAATCGATTTCGACATTGCAACCGCGCGCGTTGCCTCTAACGACCCGTTCCATGCAATAGTTATATTCTTACCAATCACATCGGGTGGATTATCTTGCAGCGGGCACATCAAAACAGGGCGAGCAGTGTGGAACAAGGCAGCCTTTAAAGTATTCGTTCCCAAATTAAGATCTTTGTCTGGCTGGGCAACGGCAATTACGCTGGCTAACCGACCATGGTGCCGAATAACATCCACCTGACGTCCTGCCTCTTCGGTATATTCAGCCGTGGCTGTTTTTCCTTCAGATACGTTTGACATATCAAGATTAAATGCCTTGCAAAGCGCGGTAACTTGTTCGCGCAACCCAATTCCCTCTTGATCTGCCAAATTATCAAACTGCGCCAACATTTGTTTTTGCATTACTTTTGGAATTGAAACGCCGAATGGCATCAGATCTTTTGGGCGTGGACGGCAGCGGGATATTTCAACATGCACTTTCATTCTGCGTGCCAAAGCTGCTGCATGCGCAATAACATTATCGCCTTTGCCATCTCCGCGTATTGGTACTAAAATTTTTCTCATCGTCGTATCTCTCTTTAAAACAAACCGTCGATCTGGCCTTCATCATTAAATGGGATATCAAGCTTCATCACAATTTCCCGAATAGAATGTTTCTTCGCTTCGCGGGCAATTTGGATATCGGTATTGAATGACATTATTCTTAATTCCCTAAGCTGTCTTTAATATTCAACCCAATCGCTGCGGCCCATTCGGCAGCAGGTTGTTTTGATTCATTTTCCGGTTTCACACGTTTCACTAAGATACGCCCACCGATACATTGTATCGTCACGCCTTCTTCTGAAATCGCCATAACACGCCCTGAAACACCGTCGCCGGGAACGCGCACACTGTCATATATACTTACTTCAGTACCATTAATTGTTGTCCATGCACCAGGTGCGGGGTTGGTCCCGCGAATTAGATTGTACACCTGCACCACTGGCTTGTTCCAATCAATATGCGCATGTTTTTTTGTACAACGGCGCTCATAGCTTGCTTGCGCTTCGTCAGCCACAATCCGGGGTGGATTGCCCGTACGGAATAAATCACAGACCTGCAGGACTGAACTTACAGCAGATGGATAAATCTTTTTAAAATAGAGGTCGATTACCGTATCATTTGCATCAATCGGACATTCCCACTGTAGCAGGCTGTCGCCTTCATCCAATCCATCAGAAGGATAAAACCAGCTGTAGCCGGATTTTGTATCACCCATAATAATCGGCCAGTTCACAGCTGAAGGCCCACGATACTTTGGCAGAAGACTGGGATGAAAACAGATGGAGCCCAATTTTGGAGTATCGCGCGCCGCTTCAGGCACAAATACATTCACAAATGCCATAACCATCAAGTCAGCATTAAAAGAAGCCAATGTGGTCAATGTTTCTTGATCATTGAAATTGGCAGGCTGCTGAACCGGCAAGCCTTTTTCCAATGCGAATTCCTTGATGGGATCAACTGGTTTACCTTCTTTATCCGGCTCGCAGTAAACAGCCACCAACTCATCGGTGCCGGTTTCCAGCAGCTTGGCCAGAACATCCTTTCCAAACGCCTGTTGTCCCATCACAATCAGTCGCATTATTTCATATCTCCTACCGCTCCGGATCCAATAACCCGATCCAATTCATCGCCGGAATAACCCAGCACGTCTTCCAGTATCTCTTTGGTATGCTCACCCAGCAGCGGCGAGCGTTCCACTTCAACAGCGCTATCCGATAGTTTAATCGGGCAGCCCACTGATAGGTACTCGCCGCGCTCAGGGTGAGGCACTTTCACGAGCGTACCCGTGGCATACAGACCTTCGTCTTCTGCAATTTCTTTCATTGATAGGATTGGACCAACAGGTATATTCACCGGATTGCAGATGTCCATCACTTCAAATTTTGTTTTGGTCATTGTCCATTGTTCGATACGGTCAAATATCTGGTTCAGTTTATCCAAACGCTCTAATGGCTTGGCGTATCCTTCGGCGGTTTTCCAATCCGGCTCGCCGATTACGTCACACACGTTACCCCAGGCTGCAGCCTGCATGATAAAATACGTATAGGCGTTGGGATCTTGTTCCCAGCCTTTACATTTCAAAATACGACCCGGTTGTCCGCCACCACTGTCATTACCGGCACGCGGAACAGCATCACCAAATGGAATACCTTCCCCAAATTGTGAATATTCTTCAAGCGGGCCACTTGCCAATCGTTGTTGGTCACGAAGCTTTACCCGTGCCAAATTCAAAACAGAATCCTGCATCGCGGAGGTAACTTTCTGGCCGCGTCCGGATTTTTCACGTTGGAACAAAGCCGTCACAATACCAAGGCACAGATGCAAACCTGTACCGGAATCGCCAATTTGCGCGCCTGTCACCATAGGCAGGCCGTCGTGAAAACCAGTTGTCGAAGCAGACCCGCCGGCACATTGTGCTATGTTTTCATAAACCTTACATTCCTGATATTTACCCGGACCGAACCCTTTTATCGACGCCATAATGATGCGCGGATTGATTTCCTGAATACGTTCCCAAGTGAACCCCATACGGTCCAAAGCGCCCGGAGCAAAATTTTCGACAAGTACATCACATTCTTCAATCATACGGGTTAAAACTTCTTTGCCCGTCTCATTCTTAGAATTTAGCTCGATTGATCTTTTATTATGATTCAGCATTGTAAAATAAAGACTGTCTGCACCCAGCACATCAACAAGTTGTTTGCGCGTAGCATCCCCGACACCGGGACGTTCAACTTTAATCACGTCTGCACCAAACCACGCTAATAATTGCGTGCAGGTTGGCCCAGACTGAACGTGGGTGAAATCTAGAATTTTTATGCCTTCAAGAGCTTTCATTATGTATTCCTAATTATTACTAAGTTATTTTTTTGCTGCTCTTTTCTTAGCAACAACACTTTGCGGGTTCAGACTTCCGATATTACCACTTTCTTTTCCAGCGGCAGGGTCAATCACCGCATTAATCAGAGTCGGTTTGCCAGAATCCATTGCTTCATTCACAGCACGTTTCAATTCATCGGGGTTTGTCACATTAACGCCCACACCACCGAAGGCCTCCATCATCTTATCATATCGGCTGTTCTTGACGAACACAGTTGTAGCAACATCTGAGCCACCAGAGGGATTTTCGTCCGTGCCTCGGTATATGCCGTTGTTATTGAACACAACAATACAGACAGGTAAATTATAGCGGCAGATAGTTTCAACTTCCATACCGGAAAACCCAAACGCACTATCGCCTTCAACTGCAAGCACCGGTTTGCCGGTTTCGATCGCAGCAGCGATGGCACTTCCCATGCCAATTCCCATAACGCCCCACGTACCTACGTCCAGACGTTTTCGCGGCTGATACATGTCGATAATGCTGCGCGCAAAATCAAGTGTATTCGCACCCTCATTTACAAGGATTGCATCCGGGCGTTCCTTAATAATTGTACGCAACGCACCAAGTGCACCGTGGTAATCCATTGGCGTATTGTTGTTTTGTAGTGATGCGGCCATCCGAGCCAGATTAGTTTCTTTTTTAGCATTGATTGTATCAGTCCAATCAGATGGCGGCGTCGCCCAATCGTTACCCATTCCATCAAGCAATGCAGATAAGCACGAGCCAATGTCGCCGACAAGAGGTGCTGCAATTTCCACATTGCTGTCCATCTCTTTAGGTTCGATATCGATCTGGACAAACTTTTTGGTATGCGGCTCACCCCATTGCTTGCCCTTACCGTGAGATAGCAACCAGTTTAAACGCGCACCAACCATAACCACGACGTCCGCTTCTTTTAAAACCAATGAGCGCGCCGCACCGGCAGATAAGGGATGTGTATCAGGCAATAATCCTTTAGCCATGCTCATCGGTAGATATGGAATGCCGCTTTTTTCAACAAAGTTGCGTACATGCTCATCTGCTTGTGCGTAAGCAGCACCTTTACCAAGGATAATCAGAGGCTTTTTAGCAGTTTTCAATACATCCAGCGCACGATCAACTGCATTCGGTGCTGGTATTTGGGCTGGAGCAGGATCAATAACTTTGACCAGCGACTTAGCACCGACATCTTCAAAAACAATTTGGCCAAGCAGCTTTGCAGGCAAATCAAGATAGACACCACCGGGACGACCTGAAACCGCTGCGCGAATTGCGCGTGCCACAGCAATACCGATATCTTCAGCATGCAACACGCGGTAGGCAGCTTTACAAAGTGGTTTGGCAATAGCCAATTGGTCCATCTCTTCGTAGTCACCCTGCATCAGATCAACAACTTCGCGTTCCGATGAACCACTAATCAAAATCATTGGCCAACAGTTGGTTGTAGCATGCGCAAGCGCAGTTAGCCCGTTCAGAAAACCCGGAGCCGAGACCGTAAGACAGACGCCGGGTTTTTTGGTTAAAAAGCCTGCGATGGCAGCTGCATTGCCTGCATTCTGCTCATGACGAAAAGAGATAACACGAATGCCCGCACCCTGCGCAAACCGACCCAAATCCGTAATCGGAATACCGGGTACGCCATAGATAGTATTAACTTCATTTAGCTTCAGGGCATCAATTAATAGATGGAAACCATCTGTAAGCTCACGCTCAGCATCGTCTTTCACTATATTTGTCTCCGTGCTTTCGCTTGCTTTGGATAGAGTCATTTTATTCTCCGTATTCTTTATTTAAAACTAGATGGCTTCGGCTTCTGCAGAGTTTAAACTTTCCAATCTAGTCCATGTTTTGTGGATATGATCATGCAATCGCATTGTGTGTTCTCTGACGCGTCTGGATGCCAAATCCGCATCTCTGGCTTCTAGTGCGTCGATTATTTCCATATGGTCTGCAACTGATTTGGTAACGCGATCGCCCTCGCCCATTGCGCGGCGACGCACTGCATGCATATGGTCAAACAACCCATCTGCCATTTTACCAAGCGCCTTACATCCCGACAGTTCTAAAATATATTGATGAAACTGGATATTGGCATCCGAGTATTCTTCTATTTCCGCGCTCATTGCGTTCATACTGTTTTTCACCGCAAACTTGCGTAGCGCACGCAGGTCATCGTCTGATGCTTTTTCTGTAACCAACCGGGCAGCCATGCTTTCCAGTGCGGCCCATATAACTACCATCTCGAGTATTTCAGTACGGGATTTACGATGAACAAACACACCTTTTCGTGGAATTATCTCTACCAAGCCATCTTGCGCCAGACGCGCTAGTGCCTCCCTGATAGGGGTCCGTGAAATAGCAAGGTTTTCAGCCAACTTACGTTCATCCAACCGCAAATCCGTTTCAGGCTGATAGATATTCATTTCAAGGATAGCTTTACGCAACACGTCGTAAGTATGATCTTTTAGCGTAAAGTTAACTGCAACCGGACTTAGGTTATCGCTAATCGACATGTGTTTCTCCCAATGAAATCCTCACTATAGCAATCTGCCATAAGTAGAATCTGCATTCATTATGTGGTATACCATACACCCGACCCTAAGCCAGTCAATACAATTATTTGCATGGCGCTAAGTGAAAACAACTTGACATATACGCCTCTGGTATACCACATACCAAGCTAAACATATTATGACATTTGGCCCAAAAGCCAATATTTATATACTGTAAAGAGGCCTAAAAGCATGCTTATAAGAGCGACAGATTCAGCTTTGATAGTCATAGATGTTCAGGAACGTCTGGTGCCTGTTATGCAAGCTCCGGCACGTACGGTACAAAACACGAAATTGTTACTTCACGCCGCGCGGATAAATAATGTCCCCGCAATTTTAACGGAACAATATCCCAAAGGTTTAGGCCCGACTCTTTCGGAAGTTAAAAAAGCCGCGGGCGAATCCATCGTACTTTCCAAAATGCATTTTTCCTGTATGGAAGACACGATCTTTGCGAAAGAGTTCAAATCACTTGGGCGTAGGCAAGCGATATTAGTAGGTATGGAAGCACATATTTGCGTTGTACAAACTGCGGCCAGCCTGTTTGAATACGGCTACGAAGTTTTTGTAGTATCGGACGCAACGGCTTCCAGAACAATCGAAAGCGAAAAGGCCTGTCTGGAACGATTAAGTGCTGCAGGTGTCAGTATCGTAACAACTGAAATGGTCGTATTTGAATGGCTCGGCAAGGCTGGTACAGCCGCATTTAAAGAACTACTACCTCTTATAAAATAACATACACAGGGAGAACGACATGAACATCCATGAATACCAGGCCAAAGAAGTTCTTAAGGGGTTTGGTGCGCCCGTCGCAAAAGGTGTAGCAATTACCCAACTAAGTGAAGCAAATGCTGCAATCGCTGCCCTTCCCGGCCCGGTTTGGGTTGTAAAAAGTCAAATCCATGCGGGTGGGCGCGGAAAAGGAACTTTTAAAGAATTGGGTAAAGACGCCAAAGGTGGGGTGCGTGTGTCTTTTTCAGCTGAAGAAGCTCTGGCAAACGTGAATGAAATGTTGGGGAAAACGCTGGTCACCAAACAAACCGGTCCAGCCGGAAAACAAGTTAACCGTCTTTATATCGAGGACGGTGCAAATATCGAACGTGAGCTTTATCTGTCTATTCTAGTGGATCGTGAAAACGGAAAAACATCATTTGTTGCATCAACAGAAGGTGGCATGGATATTGAAACTGTTGCAGAAGAAACGCCGGAATTAATTCACACAATTGGCATTACAGCCTCAAAGGGATGTACAACTCAAGACGCCGAGAGGATTGCAGACGCTTATAAGTTGACTGGCAGCGCGCGAGATCAGGGCATAGAACTGTTCAAAACGCTTTATGAAGCGTTTACCAGTAAGGACATGAGTTTGCTGGAAATTAATCCACTGATCGTAACAAAAGAAAATGATATCCAAGTTTTGGACGCCAAAGTTTCATTCGATAGCAATGCTTTGTTCCGTCATCCGGACATCCTGGAATACCGCGACATAACAGAAGAAGACGAAAAAGAAATCGAAGCATCCAAATTCGATCTTGCCTATATCGCATTGGATGGCGAAATCGGGTGTATGGTTAATGGCGCAGGCTTGGCGATGGCCACAATGGACATTATTAAAATGTACGGTGCCGAACCTGCCAATTTTCTGGACGTAGGTGGCGGTGCGACGACAGAAAAAGTCACCGCAGCATTCAAAATCATCACCTCTGACCCAAAAGTTAAAGGTATTCTGGTAAACATTTTTGGCGGGATTATGCGTTGCGATGTGATTGCGCAGGGCGTTGTTCAAGCAGTCAAAGACGTGGGGCTGGACGTACCCTTGGTTGTACGTTTGGAAGGAACCAAGGTGAACGAAGGCAAGGCAATCATTAGCGAAAGCGGCCTGAATGTAATTGCTGCGGATGATCTGGATGATGCTGCACAGAAAATTGTTAAAGCGGTGAAAGGATAATATCATGTCTATCTTAATCAATAATGACACAAAAATCATCGTTCAGGGCCTGACAGGCAAAACCGGCACCTTCCACACTGAACAAGCCTTGGCTTACCACGGAACGCAAATGGTTGCGGGCACACACCCTAAAAAAGGTGGCACAAACTGGACTGGTTCGGATGGCCAAAGCTTACCGATTTACACATCTGTGACAGATGCAAAAGAGGCTACAGGGGCTACAGCGTCTGTTATTTATGTGCCACCATCAGGAGCCGCCGCCGCTATAGAAGAAGCGATCGACGCTGAAATAGACATCATTACATGCATCACAGAAGGCGTTCCCGTTCAAGACATGGTTCGCGTCAAAGAAAAGCTTGATGCATCCAAGTCCCGTTTAATCGGTCCAAACAGCCCTGGGATAATGACAGCTGACGCATGTAAGATCGGCATTATGCCTGGTAGCATCTTTAAAAAAGGCTCTGTTGGCGTTCTGTCTCGTTCCGGCACACTTACCTATGAAGCCGTGTATCAAACAACAGTAGCAGGTTTAGGCCAATCTTCTGCTGTCGGTATTGGTGGAGACCCCGTCAAGGGCACTGAGTTCATTGACATTCTGGAAATGTATCTTGCGGATCCCCAAACAAAATCAATCATTATGATTGGCGAAATCGGTGGGTCTGCAGAAGAGGATGCAGCCCAGTTCCTGATAGACGAGGCAAAAAAAGGGCGCTCAAAACCTACAGTCGGTTTTATTGCAGGCCGCACTGCACCGCCCGGAAGAACAATGGGGCACGCAGGGGCTGTCATCTCTGGTGGCAAAGGCGGCGCAGAGGATAAAATCGAAGCCATGAAAACCGCTGGTATTCGTGTGTCGCCTTCCCCCGCTAAATTGGCTGAAACGCTGGTTGATTTACTGGGGTAATTTTTTTATTAGGTAAGAAGCATAAATTAATGGCCAATATCCTGACTTTATTTTTATCTAAATCCAAAGGAAGTTACTAATGCCCTACAAAATCCTTATTCTAGGGGCCTCTTACGGCTCACTTCTTGGAACAAAGCTCATTGCTGCGGGACATGACGTAACACTTGTCTGCCGCGCTGAAACCGCCGCTCTTATAAATGAAAAAGGGACGGAAGTTCGTATCAAACTACGTGATGAAGACGAACATCGCAGCTTTTTCTCTGGAGCTCTCGCAGGAAATATGACTGCTGCAACACCGGATGATGTAAAACCAGAGGATTACGATCTTGTATGCCTTGCCATGCAAGAACCGCAATATTCACACCCTAGTTTAAAGGATTTACTTGCGCGGATTGCAAAAGCTAAAGCACCGTGCATGTCGATAATGAACATGCCGCCGCTGCCTTATCTAAAACGCATACCATCTCTTGATTGTTCAGGGCTTGCGGATGCTTTCTTAGAGGCCGATATTTGGAACCAATTCGATCCGAAACTAATGACACTTTGCTCACCAGATCCACAGGCTTTCCGTCCACCTGAGGAAGCCCCGAATGTCTTACACGTTGGCCTTCCGACAAACTTTAAAGTATCTAAGTTCAATGATCCGAAACTGGATGCAATGCTGACTGATCTGGAAGCCGGCATTCAGGACTATCGTATCGATGGCAAAGACGTCCCAGTTAAACTTCGTGTTTATGATTCACTTTTTGTACCATTCGCAAAATGGAGCATGTTGGCAACCGGCAACTATCGTTGCATCACATCAGACGGCCCACGTGCAATTCAAGAAGCCGTTCATAGTGATGTTGCCAAGTCAGAAGAAATTTACAATTACGTGCGCGATCTTGTTGTTCACTTGGGTGCCGATGAATCTGATATGGTGCCATTCCAAAAATATGCAAATGCAGCACAAAACCTGCTGAAACCATCTTCTGCTGCTCGTGCCGTTTATTCCGGCGCAACCAACATTGAACGTGTGGACAAATTGATAAAGCTGGCCGGAGATGCCGTTGGTATGCATCACCCCGACATCGACGCATCCGTTGTAACTGTTGATAAAAAGCTGGCAGAAAACAAAAACTCCGCTAACTCCTGACAATAACCGCGACAGAGCGATGCCGATAACATTGCTCTGTCGCGTTCAATCCTAAAGCCGCATGGCCCTGTCTTAGGCCAACGTCCCTAAATGTTTACTTGCAACAATAATCACATGCTGCATAATCAAACTCAGGGAGAAGCCAGATAGCATAAACATCCGATAGACGGATACTATCATTCGTGTGGCACTAGGCGGTTTATGGCAGCATTTTTGAAAGTCACGGATCTAACGATAGGGTTTAATGCGCCTGAACCTATAATCGATGCGGTCAACTTTTCATTAAATAAAGGTGAAACACTGGCAATAGTGGGCGAAAGCGGGTCCGGAAAGACATTAAGTTGCCGTGCAATATTGGGTATTTTACCACAAACCGCACAAATTCGATCAGGCCAGATTATGTTTAATCATCTGGACCAACAGATTGATCTGTTAAAACTGAGCGAGCGTCGTTTACGCTCAATACGCGGCAATAGTATATCGATGATTTTTCAGGAACCCATGCGTTCCTTATCACCGCTGCACAAGGTGGGTCATCAAGTTGCAGAAGTTCTTGAATTGCATCTTGATTGGTCAAAACGAAAAATAAAACAGGCTGTTCTGGCCAAGTTTGAGCGTGTTGGATTTCCTGATCCTGAACGGGCTTATAGGGCATACCCGTTCGAGATGTCTGGCGGGATGTTGCAACGCGCGATGATCGCAATGGCAATGATTGCAAAACCCGACTTACTGATTGCAGACGAACCAACAACAGCTTTGGATGTAACCACACAGGCCCAAGTTTTGGGGTTGATAAAGGATTTACAGTCGGAAACCGGTATGGCTGTAATACTGGTCACACATGATTTGGGCGTCGTTGCCAATATGGCAGATCATGTTGTTGTGATGAATAAAGGGCGGGTAATGGAGCGGGGTGAAGCAAAGCTTGTTCTTGGGGCCCCTGCCCATCCCTATACACAAAAACTTTTCGCAGCCGCTCCCACTATTCCGGAAACCTCTGAATTTGTTCCACCTCCGCCGCATGACGATCTGATTTTAGACATGCAAGATATTTCAAAAACCTATCAGGCCCGTAGCGCCTCAGCTTTGCAGCCCGCTGTTATTATTAAAGCAGTATGTGATGTAAACCTGAAACTGGCGCGCGGGAAAACCTTTGCAGTAGTCGGCGAAAGCGGTTCCGGCAAATCAACATGCGCGCGTATTGCTTTGGGCGCGGAACTACCCAATATAGGTGGTCGCGTCCTGTTTAAATCACAAACCGATAAAACACCGATAGAGGTACAAGCCTTAACACATGCAGAACGTGTTGGGTTCCAAAAACAAGCGCAAATGGTATTTCAGGATCCATTTTCATCCCTAAGTCCGCGCATGCAGATTATCGACACGTTAACTGAACCGCTGGACATCCACGGCATAGGCACAAAATCCGAACGTAATGATCGTGCCTTGGAAATGTTGGAACAAGTCGGATTGAACGGCAGTATGCTGCGCCGCTACCCACATGCTTTTTCGGGTGGGCAACGGCAAAGGCTGTCCATTGCACGTGCGCTAACTCTGAACCCGGAGCTGTTGGTTTGCGATGAACCAACATCTGCCTTGGATGTATCTGTTCAAGATCAAATCCTGGATCTGCTCGAGGAAATTCGCAACGCGAGAAATCTGTCCTATCTGTTTATATCACACGATCTTGCCGTCGTATCGCGCATCGCAGATGAGGTGGCCGTGATGCGCCGCGGACGCATTGTAGAACAGGCCCCGCCCTGCACATTATTCGCAAACCCAAAACACCCCTATACCCAAGCGTTGATTGCCGCCCAACCCGAGCCTGATATTCACCGCACAATTGATCTACACCTAGTCTCTTTGGGCGCAGGCAGTTCAACTTCTTGGGCGGAGGAGTTTCGCTTTGAAGATAAAAACATCCCTCCATTGATGGAATTGGAACCCGGACATATGGTGCGCTGTCATGGGTAAGCTGCAAACCTTTTGCAATACACTTATATTTGGCATGACCGTGGCGTATGGCCTAGGGGCTGTCGAATTACAGGAAACCGGATTTTTCAAAGGTGAAGTCTCGGCGGGTTTATTGCCACCCGTCGAAGAACGTGTTCCCGTTCAACCATTGATCGTTGATTTAAACGCAAAGGGTCGCAACATCGGGCAACAGGGTGGCGCATTACGCACCATGATCACACGCTCGAAAGACACCCGACAAATGGTGGTATACGGTTATGCTCGCCTTGTAATTTATGACCAGAATTACAAATTACAGCCTGATATTTTGGAAAGCTTTGAGAATGTCGATGACAAAATCTTTACCTTCCATTTACGCAAGGGCCATAAATGGTCGGACGGCGAACCATTCAATTCTGTCGATTTTGAATATTGGTGGGATGATGTCGCCAACAACGATGAATTAATGCCCTCTGGCCCACCTGAATTTCTGCGTGTAGAAGGCGAGTTTCCACAAGTCTCTTTTCCCGACGATCTGACGATAATTTATGCTTGGTCCAAACCCAATCCGCAATTCCTGCAAATACTGGCACAAGCCCGCCCTCCGTTTATATTCCGACCCGCGCATTATCTGAACAGTTACCACCTAGAATTCGCGAATGTAGAACAACTTGAGCATGAAATTAAGCTGAAAAAAGTACGCAGTTGGGCATCTTTACACAACAAAGTTGATAATATGTACAAGTTTGACAATGCAGACCTGCCAACGTTGCAGCCCTGGGTTATTGATAAGAAAAGCACAAAAAGCAGACGTATTTTCACACGTAATCCCTTCTACCACCGCATAGACACAAACGGGGTGCAACTGCCCTATATCGATCAGGTGGAAATGTCAGTTGTTGGTGCGGGGTTGGTCGCAGCCAAAGCCAATGCAGGTGAGGTTGATCTGCAAGCGCGTGGCTTAAGTTTCAAAGATATCTCAATCCTGAAAAAAGGCGAAAAGGACAATGGTAGATATAAGACATTGCTTTGGGCTAACGGCGTCGCTTCGCAAATCGCAATTTACCCCAATCTGAATTTTGCCGATCCTGTCTGGCGTAACATATTGCGCGATGTCCGGTTCCGCCGTGCATTATCCATGTCCGTTGACCGCCGTATGATCAACCGCGCGCTATACTTCGGCCTTGCAAAAGAAGGGGCGATGACTGCATTGCCAGCCAGCCCGTTTTTTGACCCAGAAAACAGGGCCGCATGGGCACAATATGACGTGGCTGCAGCGAACGCTTTATTGGATGATATGGGATTGGCTGAAAGGCGTGCAGACGGTATACGCCTACTGCCTGACGGACGGCCTATGTTGTTCGTGGTAGAAACGGCAGGTGAACGCCAAGAGGTTGAAAATGCGCTTCAGATCACATCTGATACGTGGCGCGATATCGGGGTACAGCTGGTTATACGCCCGCTTGATCGCGATATTTTGCGCAGCCGTGTAGATACCGGTGTGGCAATGGCCGCTGTGTGGTTTGGTTGGGATAACGGCATACCGCAGCCCTACACTTCACCTGCATATCTTGCACCGCGGCAACAAGAGTTTTTTGCATGGCCAAAATGGGGGCAATATTTCCTGACCGACGGACAAGCCGGTGAAAAAGTCGATATGCCTGCACCACAAAAACTATTGGATTTATCCTTGGAATGGGATCGCGCGACAACAAATGCAAAACGCGCGGATATTTGGCGTAAAATGCTGAAAATACACGCAGATCAAGTATATGGTATCAGTATTTTAGCAGAAGCCCCGCAACCTATTGTCGTGTCAAACAGGCTGCGTAATGTTCCTCAAAACGCCATTTGGGCGTGGGAACCGGGTGCACATTTTGGCATTCACCGCATGGACGAGTTTTATTTTAAAACCGGCGAGGCCGCACAATGATCATATTGCGCTACGCCTTCTACAGATTGACAACGATGCTGCTGACACTGTTGCTGGTCTCGGCTTTGATATTTTTCATCATCAATCTGCCGCCCGGAAATTACCTTACCAATCAAATAATGGAATTACAGGCAACGGGCCAGGATGCGGGCGTAGCTAAAGCCAAGTTTTTACAACACGAGTATTCACTCGACCGCCCCTTGATCGAGCAATACCTGATCTGGATCGGTGCGTGGCCGGGCCCTTATGGGTTTTCAGGTATGTTACAAGGCGATTTCGGTTGGTCGTTCGAGTTTGACCAACCCGTGATCGACATAGTCGGGCAGGCCCTGTGGTTGACCATTTTAGTTAATCTGGCAGCCGTATTATTTGTCTATTTGGTCGCCTTGCCCCTCGGCGTTTTAGCGGCAGCAAGATCACAGACATGGGTCGATTACACTTCATCATTTATCGGTTATCTGGGATTGGCCACACCCAATTTTCTATTGGCCTTAATCCTGTTCTACTACGGTCAAAAATACCTGAACCTGCCCATCGGTGGACTTATGGCACCGGAGCTGGAGGGCGAACCGATGAGCTTTGCCAAAGTGAAATCAATCCTGTTACATCTGATCATCCCGACATTTGTGATCGGCACATCGGGTGCGGCGGCGATGATGCAACGCCTGCGGGCTAATATGCTGGACGAGTTGGACAAACCCTATGTGGAAACCGCCCGCGCCAAGGGCATGTCACCTACAAAAATGTTAATGAAATACCCCTTGCGTATGGCGTTGAACCCGTTTGTTGCTGACATCGGAAACCTGTTGCCGTCAATGATCTCTGGTTCGGTTTTGGTGTCAGTGGTCTTGGGGTTGCAAACAATAGGCCCTGCGTTACTGACCGCGCTGAAATCACAAGACCAGTTCCTTGCAGGATTCATTTTACTGTTTGTAGCATTATTAACCTTGATCGGGACCATGATCTCGGATGTGCTGTTGATGCTGCTTGATCCACGTATCCGTTACGGGGAGCGCAAGTAATGACAGTTCTACCAGACGGCCGCTATGTTGATGATGCTCCATATGATCCGCAAGAAAATGCCAGCGCGGCTGAGCGCCCCGACATGGACGCATCCAACTGGCTGCTGATCTGGCGACGGTTCAGACGGCATAAACTTGCATTGGTCTCTGGCCTGTTTCTACTGGTGTCCTATCTGATGCTGCCTGTTACGGGGTTCATTGCACCCTACACGCCGAATGAACGCCATGCCGACCATCTGTATGCTCCACCTCAGGGAATTCATTTGTTTAACAACGGTAAGTTTATCGGGCCTCATGTATTACCGATTACGGCCACAGCTGATCTGGAAAACTATCGCTGGCGTTATAGCGCTGATGAAAACCGCCCCATGAAACTGGAATATTTCTGCAAACGCGGCACATATAATCTGTTTGGCCTCATTCCAACCGATCGCCACCTGGTTTGCGCGCCTAAAGGGGCAACATTATTCCTGTTAGGGTCAGATCGTCTGGGGCGTGATGTATTTTCACGTATTGTTTACGGTGCACAGCTGTCTTTAAGCGTTGGCGTCATAGGTATCATCGTATCTTTTACCCTCGGTATTTTCTTCGGTAGCATAGCAGGTTATTTCGGTGGCAAATGTGATTGGCTGATCCAACGCACAATTGAGGTTTTACGGTCTTTACCGGAGTTGCCTTTGTGGCTTGCACTCTCTGCTGCAGTGCCTTCGCATTGGGGACCGGTGACAGTATTTTTCATCATCTCTATGATCTTGGGTGTTCTGGACTGGCCGGGGCTGGCGCGGGCGGTACGATCCAAATTTCTGTCTTTAAGGGAAGAGGAATATGTACGCGCAGCAGAAATGATGGGGGCCAAACCTGCGCGGATCATCAGCCGCCACCTGTTGCCGAATTTCTCCAGCCATCTGATTGCAAGTGCTATGTTATCCATCCCTGCAATGATACTGGGCGAAACCGCCCTTTCCTTTTTGGGTCTTGGCCTACGAGCACCCGCAGTCAGTTGGGGCGTGATGTTGAATGACGCGCAAAACCTAGCCGCGATAGAGATCTATCCCTGGACGGCATCACCTATGCTTATGATCATTGTCGTGGTTTTGGCGTTCAACTTTTTGGGCGACGGATTACGCGACTCTCTTGATCCATACAAAAGCTAAGCGTTAACAGGTTTATTCCGGGCCATCATCTTGCTCTGCAACATCAGACTGTTCTTCCTCAACACCTGAAAGAGCTGCCGCCGCAAGAGCGGTTTTCTGCGCAATAGATAAATCCTTGTCCATGTTATCGTCTGCTAAACGAACCGTCACCTCGCGGTGTGCAAATTTGATACCTTCGCGGGCAAATAAATCTCGAATGTCCTGAAACACACGTTTGCGGATAACCCATTGATCGCCTGGTTTTGTCATAAATTTGACGCGAATAATCATTGCTGAATCCTGCATCTCGATGACACCCTGTGACTTAAGGGGTTGTAAGAAGTTTTCGCCAATGATCGGGTCTTCCAGTAATTCAAGGCCCAGTTGTTTGATTAATTTGCGTACTTTTTCAACGTCAGTATCATAGGTCACCCGTAAGGGTAGCTTCATCATCACCCAATCGCGTGAAAAGTTAGTAAGCACCTTAATTTCACCAAATGGAATCGTGTGCAATAATCCCAGATGGTGACGTAATTGAAATGATCTGACAGAAATTTTCTCAACAGTTCCACGCACATCGCCTACATCAATATATTCACCTTTGCGAAACGCATCATCTACCAGAAAAAACGCCCCCGAGAAAATATCACGCACAAGCGATTGTGCGCCAAAGCCAATGGCAAGCCCTGCAACACCCGCGCCTGCAAATAACGGGCTTACGTTAATGCCCATTTGTAACAGTGCAATCAAACCAATCGTGACAATGACAACAATAAGGATGAAATTTCTGAACAATGGCAACAATGTTGCCAGACGGCTTGCACCAGATCCCCCTCCTTCGTCTCCCGGGGCTACCTCGATTTCATCTCCACCTTCATCACTAATCTTACTGTCAATCCAGATGCGGAAAATATGATAGGCGATATAGCCGATGAATATGATAACTATAATATCCAAACTCCGTTCAACGAACAAAGATTGTGCAGTCATCTGGTTGCTGACATTCCAAATAGAAGCCAAAGCCCATAACCCTGCAACAAATGCCAGAATGCCTGCCACACGCCGTGCTAGGTCTTCAAAATTACTCAATGGGTGTTTGTATGGTGTTTCCTCTTCCTCCAAGATTACACCACTTGCCTCGTCAGGTTTTTCATCCTCTTCCAAGGCCACACGGTTGACCTCTCGCATTGCAGAGGATCTTTGAAAAAAACGTTCTATCGAATAGTTGATGATGCCGTAGACAACTATGATTGAGAGCAAAATTGCATATGCCCCCAAAATCAACGGTGTGGAAAGCGGGATGTTCAGAACCAGTCGATAGGTTAAATCTGCCCATGCAAACAAAAGATAAACGATTGCCAAATAATGCCATGCAGAAGAGACTAACAAGTTCAACTTGCCGGTCTGATCTTTTGTAAGGCCATTGCGGATCGCCCGGGAAATAGGCTTTTTATTAAACAATATTAAGGCAATATTCAGTATCACAAGGATAGTCGTCAGAATCGCTGTGAATAATGCAAAAACATCATATGTCAGCCCCAGTTCGTGAAGCCATGACTCGAAGATAACCACACAAATATCAATTGAAGATGTTATCCATAACCAATGGTATAATCGATTGGCGTCTTTATTCGAAAATTGTGAAATCCGGTACTGACAAGCATATGGCGCCAATACCATTCGCCAAAGTAATGTAGCAAAGCGACAACTGGCATATCCTATGTTGATAAGCGTCACCGTAAATTGCATTGCAGAGTTTTCTAAGGGGCCAAATACTGTCGCGCCGATAACATAAGCCACAGCCATGGATACCAAAACACCTGTGGCCCGTAGGAAAAACCGCGTGACTAAAAATGGTAGTTTTCCCGCGTAACCAACCGGGTCATCTATTGTGCGAAGTTCGAAAAACCTGACTATAATGCGCTTGCCATATATTTCCCTTTCAACCAACCACCCAATTGCAAAGAATAATAATGACCAGAATAAAGCACTTGCATAGGCCCACAGCTCGCCAGTCGGGCTATTTGCTTTCAGTATAAAATTAAATTCAACGAAGGACCCCGGTAATGATTGTAGGCGTCTAACCAGAGTTTTGCGAAACTCTACTGCCGACATCTGAAAAGACATCAGGTTCGACATACCACCAGCGGTTTCACTATTTTCGCCGTCCGTTACAGTGGGCTGGCTTAATGGCTTACCGTGCGTATCCACGACAATAACCTGCACGCCGCTTTCAGCAGCATTTCGCATCATTTCGGCAAAACTCTCAGCTGCTGCATCCTGCTCAGTTGGAGCAGAATTATTCAAACTATCAGGCACAAGAGACATTTGTGATTGTGCGGGAAATGATGCAAATAGAAGTATGATAAAAGCGGTCAAGAACTGCGTTAATGTGGTTCGCATGGCTTAGTTAAATCCCTGAATATTCTTAAACATCTAAGTTACGGCAGGACTATACCCAGTGCAACCTTTGTACGTATCCCCATATATCAGCGGTTTTATATTTCAACTTAATAAACAGTGGTTTTCACTACATTATACTTTATTATTAAGCACTTTATTCTTTAAAAACCCATAACCACACACAATATCAATCACGGCCTTTTGAAGCTTATGTCAACAATATTCCAGTTGCTTTATGATACTAATCTAAGGCGATCGATAATCAGATACCAAATTTATGGTTTAAATACTGTAATATTTGTGACACATGATACGAAAAGCTTTATTATGGCAAACAACATTACGAACCCGGCCCAAGGTGCTATCTTGCTACAAATCTATATTGCCTGCATCAGTTTTTACAGTGCGTCATCATATAATCAATGGCACATCCTTGGAAAGCCAATCCAATGAACAAAATCACAGTCCCATCAGGCCATGAAAAACCAACACAATTCTCTCGCGTGTTACTATACAGCCACGATACATTTGGCCTCGGGCACATCCGGCGATCACGCACTATTGCCAATGCAATTACAGCTGCTGACCAATATACCACGGCTTTAATACTAACTGGCTCACCCGTTGCAGGCCGCTTTACGTTTCCGGAACGTGTTGACCATATCAGATTACCCGGTGTGACAAAAATGACCGATGGTTCTTATATGTCTGAAACCCTTGGTATGAATATTGATGAAACGACCAGTCTGCGTTCCGGTTTGATTAAGTCAACAATACAACATTACAAACCCGACCTTGTGATTGTAGACAAAGAGCCAACTGGGTTTCGCGGCGAATTACTTGACAGTTTGAAATGGATTAAAAAGCACCGCCCCAACACTCGCATCGTTTTGGGGCTACGCGATGTCTTGGATGATCCGGCGCTTTTGGAAAAAGAATGGGACCGTAAAGGCGCTGTTGCAGCCACCGAAGATTTCTACGATGAGATTTGGATTTATGGCATGAAATCCATCTACAATCCGATTGCCGGTTTGGCGCTATCGCAGGACATAAAAGCACACACACACTGGACAGGGTATCTGCGCCGCGAAAACCTTGATGAACCTATTCCCAAGAGCGACCCATATATTTTGATCACACCGGGTGGTGGTGGTGATGGTGCTGCAATGGTTGATCATGTCCTATCCGCTTATGAAAAGGATACCAAACTGCAACCAAATGCACTGTTGGTTTATGGCCCTTTCCTAACCGGTGATGAACGGGCAACTTTTGAAAACCGTGTAGCCCATCTTAACGGGCGTGTGAAAACAGTTGGCTTTGACAGCCATATGGAAACACTGATGACTGGCGCAATTGGCGTTGTTGCAATGGGCGGGTACAATACATTTTGTGAAATCCTATCCTTTGACAAACCCGCCGTAATCATTCCGCGGACCGTTCCGCGATTAGAGCAATATATCCGTGCCAAACGCGCCGAAGATTTAGGCCTTTTGCGGATGATACACAAAGAGCGTGATGGCGACGATGCTGATGTTATGATTGAAGCAATCCGCAACCTTCCCAACCAAAACCCACCATCTGCTGTTAAAATAGACGGGCTTTTGGACGGCTTGGATGTTGTCGTAGAGCGTACAAAATATCTTTTATCAAAAGCATCACAGAAATCCGAATGACGCCTACATCTGATCCGACACTTGCTGTCATTGTCAAAGGATGGCCGCGGCTTTCGGAAACCTTTATTGCACAGGAACTACTGGCGCTTCAAGAAAACGGCCAACAGTTCGAGATCTGGTCCTTGCGTTTTCCAACAGATAAAAAAACCCATCCTTTACATCAAAAAATTACCGCGCCCGTAAAGTATCTGCCGGAGTACTTACATCAGGAACCTATGCGTGTCTTTCGCGCTTGGCGTACTGCGCGTAAATTACCAGGTTATAAAAATGCATGGGATATCTGGCGCAAAGATTTCGCCCGTGACAAAACCCGCAATCGTATCCGCCGCTTCGGGCAGGCGTGTGTTTTGTCCACAGAATTACCCGACAGTGTAGCGGGGCTATACGCACATTTCATGCACACACCATCTTCGGTCGCGCGTTATGCGGCAATTATGACCGACAAGAACTGGGGATTTTCAGCCCATGCGAAAGACATCTGGACATCACCTGAATGGGAAAAACGCGAAAAACTAGCCCCTGATACATATGGTGCTGCATTCGGTGCGACTTGCACTGCATATGGGGCACAGCATCTACGCGACCTTACGGACAGCCCAACTCGTATAGATCTGGTTTATCACGGGCTTGATTTATCACGCTTTCCTGAACCGCCCGAACGCATACCCAAAAATCCAAATGGCCCGTTACAATTCCTGTCCGTTGGACGATTGGTTGAAAAGAAGGGCTTTGACCGTTTGATCGCAGCCCTAACGCTTTTACCGATAGAGGTTGATTGGCACTGGACGCATATCGGCGGTGGCGACTTGAAACAGTCTCTTCAATCACAAGCTGAAAAGTCAGGCGTTCTGGATCGCATCACTTGGCGCGGGGCTTGCGATCAGCCAGAGGTTATTGCAGCCATGCGCACGGCAGATATATTTATACTGCCCAGCCGTATAGCTGACGATGGTGATCGTGACGGACTGCCCAATGTGTTGATGGAAGCAGCCTCACAAAAATTGCCAATCATTTCCACCGATGTATCCGCCATTCCAGAATTCATCGACACGGGCATTCACGGATTACTGGTGCAAGACGACCCAACCGAACTGGCAGCCGCCATCATCGCATTGGCCTCTGATCCCGCGAAACGCATGGGCTACGCAGAAGCGGCTTACATGCGACTGACAACCGATTTCGGCATGGATGCAGGGATCACAAAGCTGGTTGCACGCTTGCAAACCTTATGTGCAAATCGCTAGGCTGACCCCATGTCCAGCATCGCATTTTACGCCCCATTAAAGCCGCCCACCCATCCGACGCCGTCGGGTGACCGCGCAGTTGCTCGGGCATTGTTAAAGGCAATTGGACCACAAGCTGAACTGGTTTCAGAATTGCGTGTGTATGACGGGAAGGGTGCTATCGGCGCTCAAGAGACACTGATAGATGCTGCAAAGATTGAAGCGCAGAATTTGATAAAACAGGGGCACAA
>SWCD01004361.1_pt1 | contig 29290 bp, 24 predicted proteins | sample 4693011 | NCBI WGS metagenome assembly SWCD01 (sample SAMN10267278, study PRJNA491770) | bioreactor metagenome | isolation source: DHS bioreactor inoculated with marine | place: Japan: Omine Ridge, Nankai Trough | reverse complement strand
CAGATGGAGCACAAGGCCCTCAAGGCCCAAAGGGAGATAAAGGAGATAAAGGTGATACCGGAGCGATTGGTCCTCAAGGCCCACAAGGCCCACAAGGCCCAATAGGCCCCGCAGGAGCAGATGGTACTGACGGAATTGATGGAACAAATGGTGTCGACGGAGCCCAAGGCCCCGCAGGTCCCCAAGGCCCGATAGGATTGACAGGCCCTCAAGGCCCAAAAGGGGATAAGGGAGATACGGGTGCAGTAGGCCCCCAAGGCCCGATAGGATTGACAGGTCCAGCCGGAGCAGATGGTGCTGACGGTGCAGTAGGCCCCCAAGGCCCGATAGGATTGACAGGTCCAGCAGGAGCAGATGGTGCAGTAGGCCCACAAGGTCCGATAGGATTGACAGGTCCCCAAGGTCCAGCGGGTGCAGACGGAGCAGACGGAGCAGATGGTGCACAAGGTCCACAAGGCCCGCAAGGTCCAGTAGGTCCCGCAGGAGCCGATGGTGCTGATGGCGCAGTAGGCCCACAAGGTCCGATAGGATTGACAGGTCCAGCCGGAGCTGACGGAGCAGATGGAGCACAAGGTCCAGTAGGTCCCGCAGGAGCCGATGGTGCTGATGGCGCAGTAGGCCCACAAGGTCCGATAGGATTGACAGGTCCCCAAGGTCCAGCGGGTGCAGACGGAGTTGACGGAGCAGATGGTGCACAAGGCCCAAAAGGGGATAAAGGTGATACCGGAGCGGTCGGTCCCCAGGGGCCCCAAGGTCCGATAGGATTAACAGGTGCCCAAGGTCCAGCGGGAGCAAAAGGCGACAAGGGAGATATAGGAAATACCGGACCCATTGGTCCAACGGGTCCGGCTGGTCCGACCGGTGTAGCAGGACCACAGGGTAATGTTGGCCCTGCAGGTCCCCAAGGCCCAGCTGGACCGACGGGAGCGACCGGAGCCCAAGGTCCTGCTGGACCCAAAGGAGATCAAGGAGATCCAGCTTCAGATGATCAAACTTTGTCTACTAACGGCACAGCGGGTTATGTTGCGATTTCTGGAGGCAATAATGTTACGCTAAACATAAACGATGCCGATTATATAGTTGGTAACGAGGTTACGAATGCAACCGATGCAACTTTAGTTCGTTCTGGAGCAGGTACCAATGCAAATCCCTATACTTTGGATGTGGCAACTGGTGGAATTACTGCAAACGAGCTGGCCACTAATGCTGTGACTGACGTTAAGATTGCCAGTAATGCTGTGACTAACGTAAAGATAGCCACAGATGCAGTTACCAATGCAAAAATGGCAGATAACTCGGTCAATACCGCTGAAATTGTCAACAGTGCCGTAACAACAGCAAAAATCGCTTCTGGCGGCAATAATAAGGTATTGACAACGAGTGCTACCGGAACCGTAAGTTGGAGCGACAGGGAAAAGGCATCAAGAATATTCTATCCGCCATCAATTGCTGTAGATGCTTCGACGACGGGTACTGGACGTACAATTAATTTGTATACCCAATATACGGCACAATTTGGATCGCCCACGGTTGTAAGTGCGGGTGCCCCTGCGGCAATACCAACCTATGCATCGAATGAACTATACTATTATGTAACCTATTATGATCCAGCTGTATTCTCTGGTGTAAGTATCTCAGCGACCGGGGTAATGACCTATAATGTCATTGGAGTACCTGCCGATTACAACTCTTTGATCAACGTGGTCTTTGTAGTAAAATAACGAATTAACCGAAATCAAGGATTTGAAACCAGCTAACCATAGGGCATCTCTAATAACTCTGTTTGAAATGATAACACTGGGATTTTCTTCTGATACAAGGCACCAAAAACGGAGTTTAGCAGGGCTAAATGAGTATTTAGGCAACGAAGTAACAGAAAAAAAGAGCGAGTTAGCACCCAAAGTAAGGTTTTTAGAGATGCCCTTATATAAGTTTATGTTCATCGGTCTGTTGCTCACCCTTATGGGTACGCAAGTAGCTAATGCACAGTTTTTGCTCCAGGCACCCAACAGTACCGATGAGCACAACTACAAGTGGTACGAAGCATCGGACAGGGCAACCATTTTGGGTACCGAATTCTTTTACGAGGTTACCCAGCCTGGAATATATTTCGCTACGTACGATGGTACGCTTTGTGGACATAATGCGACGGGTTACTTTATTGTAACCAATTGTAATGCCCCTTACAACGAGGTAACCCTGGATATTTCGGCTAGTGTTCCCGCTGGCGCAACAATTAGTTGGAGCCCGGCAGTTTCTGGAGATCCATTGCGACCTCAAGTTACAGCTACGCCTTCTGTCACAAAATATACCGCTACCATAACAAAAGTTGGCAATAGCATGAGCCTGCCAAATTTTACGGTGGTATGCATGGATCAATCCGCCAATTTGGTAGATGACTTGGCTACGGTAGACGAGGACGATTCTATTATCGTTCCTGTTTTTGATAATGACAGTGACCTGCCTATTTTGGGGTCATTGACCACATCGATACCTTCCAATGGATCTATAACGATCAATGAACAAGGCACTCCCAATGATCCTACCGATGATCTGGTAACCTATACTCCGAATCCTGACTACAATGGACCTGATAGTTTCACCTATACCGTGTGCAATACCTTTGGGGATTGCAGTACGGCAACCGTAAACGTAACGGTACTTCCCATTGTGGATGCCTTGGATGATGCAGTTGCTACGATAGAGTCCCAACCTCTGGATATTGATGTCTTGGCAAATGACAACGATTTGTCGGCCGATGACAAACTGACTACGACCGATCCATCAAATGGAACAATTGTAATAAATGACAATGGTACCCCGCAGGATATAACCGATGATACAATTACCTATACCGCGGATAATGGTTTTATAGGAACGGATACATTCACCTATACGCTTTGTGATACCAATGGAAATTGTAGTACCGCCACGGTAACGGTGGTAGTAAATCCGAACGGAATCGTGGATAGCGACGGCGACGGCATCTTGGACAGTTTTGAGGACCTTAATTTGGATAATGATGGGGACCCATCCACCAATCCTACAGACTCCGATGGGGATGGTGTTCCGGATTACCTGGATATTGATAGCGACAACGATGGAATCCCGGATAACGTGGAAGCACAGACGTCTCAAGATTATATTCCGCCAAGTGGGGTTGATGCCAATAATAACGGCTTGGACGATGTTTATGAACAAGATGGTGATTTCGGATTGTTCCCGATCGATACCGATGGGGATAACTTACCGGATTATCTGGATGAAGACAGTGACGGGGATGGTGTGCCGGATGCAATCGAGGCCCATGACCATAACCATGATGGAATTCCTGATGTGGTAGCATTGGGAACAGACCAGGATAATGATGGTTTGGATGATGGCTATGAAGGATCTTCTGTTAACGATGTGGACGTCAATGACGAATTGGACAATCCTTTTGCAAGCCTGCCCAATACTGACGGGGATGATGAATCCGACTATAGGGATACCGATGACGATGGGGATGGTATTCTAACCAGGGACGAGGACCTAAACGGAGATGGCAATTACGCCAATGACGATTCAGATGGGGATGGTATACCAGATTATTTGGATCCGGATGCGAATCCTGCACCACCATCAGATGGGGTAGAAGTATTCAACGTAGTTACACCCAATGGAGACGGCATTCATGACGTGCTTACCATTGCAGGTTTGGATAAATTCCCAAATAACAGGATTAGGATTTACAACAGATGGGGGGTATTGGTATACTCTACAAAGGCATATAATAATCATAGCAATTATTTTGACGGTACCTCAGAAGGTAGGGTAACTGTTGACAAGGACCACAAATTACCTGCGGGCACTTATTTCTATATCTTGGAATATGGCAACGAAGAAGTGTCCAAAAAGATCAGTGGTTACATATATATCAATAGATAATGAAGCAATCAACCCAATATAACGTTATTCTTATACAATTGCGCCTTTGGGCAGGGATAGCACTTCTGTTTTTGGCAGAAGTATCCTATGGTCAGCAGGATGCACAGTATACCCAGTATATGTACAATACGGTATCGGTGAATCCGGCTTACGCGGGATCTCGAGGGAATTTAAGTATTGCCGCCCTATATCGATCCCAATGGACCGGTATTGACGGTGCACCCAAGACCCAGTCACTTAACGCCCATTCTCCTATTGGATATAGGGGAGTGGGCCTTGGCATCAACATTTTTAACGAACAGATAGGTCCAACTTCGGAGACCAATTTCGAAGCCGATTTCTCCTATACCATATATACTTCCCGGGAGGGTAGGCTCAGCTTTGGTGCCAATGTAAGTGCCAATTTATTGGATATCAATTTCTCCCAACTTGATCAAGATTTTTCCCAAGGTCAAGATCCAACATTGCAAGAGGATATTCATAACCGGTTCTCACCTAATTTTGGGGCGGGGGTGTATTATCATGACGATCATTTTTATACTGGCTTATCGGTCCCACGGATTTTGCAAACCACCCATTTTGACAGTTCTAACCTTTCCACGGCTAGCGAACAGATGAATTTTTACTTTATAATTGGTTATGTCTGGGATTTAAACCCCTGGGTGAAGTTTAAGCCTAGTCTACTTACGAAAATGGTGATGGGCGCACCATTGCAGGTTGATGTTTCAGCAAATTTTATGTTTAATGAAAAATTTGTGCTCGGTGCAGCTTACCGATGGGATGCTGCCGTGAGTGCCATGGTCGGCTTCAATATTTCTGATGGATTTCTGATTGGTATGGCTTACGATAGGGAGACTACGGCCCTAGGTGCTGCAACCTTTAACGACGGGTCTTTTGAGATTCTTATTAGATATGATTTTGTCAGCAACAAGAGCAATTTAAAATCGCCAAGGTTCTTTTAAGGGAGTTGCAAAGACCAGAAACATCAAAATTTTTGCCACATTGTTGGGTGAATGGATTATATAAATATCATAACCCCACGATTGCAGCTTGGGCACATCGCTCTCCATCCATGGCAGCGGAAACAATGCCTCCCGCATAGCCACCACCTTCCCCACACGGAAATAGCCCTTTAATATCGGGATGTTCCAATTGATCGTTCCGAGGAATGGTTACCGGGGAAGAAGTACGTGATTCCACTCCCACTATATTGGCTTCAGAAGTATAATAGCCACTCATTTTCTTACCAAATTCCTTAAAACCGGTTCGCAACTTACTTCCGATTAGCTTGGGCAAAAGTGAATGTAAGGGAGCCGATTTAAGTCCAGGTTGGTAGGAAGTTGGGTTTAGGTCCAGCGACATCCTCCCATCTACAAAATCCGTTAATCTCTGGGCTGGGGCTGTTTGGCTACGTCCCCCAGAGGTGTATGCCAATTGTTCAAGATTTTTTTGATATTCCAGACCGCGCAATGGGCCGAAACGATCATATTTGGGTATGTCCTCGTGAACATTTATTTCCACAACCACACCGGAATTTGCAAAATCGTTATTTCTTTTGGAGGGCGACATGCCGTTGACAACCACTTCGCCGGGAGCGGTGGCGGCTGGAACAATAAATCCTCCGGGACACATACAAAAGGAATAGACCCCTCGGCCGTTGACCTGATGAACCAAACTATAGGAAGCTGCTGGCAGCAGTTCATTGCGCAGGCCCTGACAATTATATTGAATGGAATCTATAACGTGCTGGGGATGTTCCACTCGGACCCCCATGGCGAACGACTTTGCTTCCAGTGCTACTTTTTTCTTGTGAAGGAGATAAAAAATATCCCTGGCGGAATGTCCGGTGGCAAGAATGACCCTTTCTACAGAAAATTCGGTTCCATCCTGTAAACGGAGCGCTTGAATTTTATTGTTTAGGATTTCAAAATCGACCACCCTACTTTCGAAGTGTATTTCACCTCCATATCCTAAAATGGTTTCACGGATATTTTGGACTATTTTGGGTAATTTGTTGGTGCCGATGTGGGGGTGGGCATCGATCAATATCTGCTCTGTTGCCCCGTGGAATACAAGATTTTCGAAAACACGTCTCACATCTCCCCGCTTTAGGCTGCGGGTATAGAGTTTCCCGTCGGAATAAGTGCCGGCTCCCCCTTCGCCAAAACAATAATTGGAATCTTCATCCACAAAATGTTCTTGGTTGATCGCCCTTAGATCGCGCCTCCTCTCTTGTACTTTTTTGCCCCTTTCCAGGACAATGGGCCTAAAACCCAGTTCTATGCAGCGCAAAGCCGCAAACATGCCAGCAGGGCCAAAGCCTATAATATGTATCGGTTTTGAAGTTGATACATCTTTATATTCAAAATAGGGGGCGTCTTTTTTTGGAACAGGTTCGTTGATATAGGCCCTTATCTTATAATTGAAATAAACGGTTGGCTTTCTGGCATCAATTGATTTGCGCAATACCTCTATACCCGAAATTTCTTTTTGGGATACACCCAATCTCTTGGCCGCCTTTTCCTTTAAAAGGTCGGATTTGGTTTCCTCCTCCAAAGTAAGTTTTAACTGAAGCACCTGTGTCATAGAAAATTTTCAAATATTTACAGCCTGCCACTTACTGAATACTTTGCACTGGGAACTGAAAACTGCTAACTGGGTTCTAGCTCTTTTGTTCCTTGTTAAAATACACTAGGTAGTAATACATCTGTCGGTCCTCGTCCCATCCCTTTTCCACAAATTTTTCGGCGGACTCCGCATTTATAAAGTCCAACTTTATCTGGATGTTGGTGTCCAGGTTAATGACATTTTTGATTTTTCTCCTAGCGTCGGTAACTGCTTTATTGGCAATATCAAAATTGGAAACGTCCTCAACGCTATACTTTGGGCCTTTTTCCACCTTATAATTCTTAAACTCGGGGATAAACTCCGGATTTTCCATAACCTCGTTTAGAAAGTTGGTCTCCTCAAATTTATCATTCTTTGCAAAATGGTTCACCGCCCTGTTCATGAACAACACTTCTTGTTGCTTGTCCTCGGCCGGAAAAACGACATCCTTGGCGAAATTCTGGCAGAATTTCAAATAGTTTTTTGTGTAGAAATTCTCATCGGCCAAGGGATCGACATCTAGAAAATTCTCCAACCAATATTTGGTGTCGTAACGGTTGCTGTCTACCGATAAAATTTTATATCCTTCCTCCTTATTGGAATTTAGGATGAGACAGCCTTTGTCCAGTTTATTGATATTGATTCCTTGCTGAATCACGATATCCAAGTTATTTCCCTTTTCCTGAAATTGAAGGAAATCGTGTTTTAGCTCACTTTTAAAAATACCAACCGCATCTACTTTTACATTGTCCTGTAGCACATCGGTAAAATGAACTACATAAACTTCACCACTTTTGATATGCGGATGGTTGGATTGCTCGAAAAGATGTGTCGCAATTTTTTTGGAATTGATATGGAGACTGCCGGGATCATCAAAAATTTCGGACACGATTTTGTAGATCTCGTTGAATTCCACATCGACCTCGTTAGTAAACTTATAGTAGTTTTCTTCCTTTTCCCGAAAAGGTTTAAAAAAGTATTCCTTTAAGAGCCCGGTAGTCTCATCGTTCAGCGCGAAGGGGTTCTCCGATAAAAAGAGGCCCTCGTTCTTATTCTTGTTCCCAACTCGGTGCAGGGAAATACTTTCTATATGCGTGGGATATAGGTTTATCATTTCTTAGTTAATGGTTAAAAGTTAAGGGGGCAAAGTTTTCAGTATTGTCTGCTAAGTGATTACTGCAAACCAAGAACTGTGGACAGCGTATTGAACTCTGCCAAAGTAGTTCTCAGTTCCAGTTTTCGTCAAAATCCAGGTCTTCGTAACTGTCTAAGGGTTCTTCAAAATCAAATGTTGGGTCGGCCTCAAATTTTTTTTCAGTTGGCGCATCAGGTAGTTCCCCAAAACTGAACAATACCATGGGGTAGGTTAAACCGTTTTGTATTTCTTCAACATCGGCCAATTCTACAAAGAAGGTCCACATGCTCAAAAAATCGTAAACATAAATAAGCTTGGGGGTGTCCTCGGTCAGAAGGTCCTCGATTAGGGTATCATTCATAAATCGGATTGCCGAATCCCCTTCCCCCATGTCGAAAAGAGCAATTTCCTCCTCTTGGTTCCAGCGTTCATCGCAGGTGTAAAATGAAGCCATTTCATTGCCAAGAAACCCAAATGCCTGGGTTATGGTGTTGTGTAAATCCTCCAAAGTATTTTGGCCCTCAATCGCAATATCCCTAAAAATATCTTCTTCAACATCCAAAATTACCCTGATCTTGTAAATCATAATCCCGATTTTTTAATCGGGGCAAAGGTACAAAGATTAAGAAATTGTGATTGCATTTTTATGGATTAAAAGATAATTAATCGAACAAGTGGCTCGTCCTTTATTTATATGGTCCTAATCCCCTTTAACCATTATGTCCGTAAAGGAGAGTTTAAAATCGCCAGTGGCGTCTTTGTGCATTGTTGCTATTTTAATGCCATTTTTGTCAACATAATCTTCCCATGTAGTATACATTGAGGGGGATACCCGATTTCCTTTTCTATAGATCCATTCCTTAACGATAAAATCGTCCCCAAAGAAAAAATCATAGGCATCTCCAGGGGTATATCCTCCTTTATCGCCATATACAATAGTGAGCTTGTGCATTTTTTTCCCACTTATTAGGGTCTCGAATTCATCGGTATAATCATACGTAAAATTGTTCTGATCCCAAATAAGGTTAAAAGGTGCCAACATCCAATACTTATCGTTTATAAATCCGGCATCGGTCTTAATCGCAACACTGTCCATATTGGATCGGTTGTAGGTTAGGGTATCCGTCTTGGATATGGCCGTTACCTCATTGGCCTTGGGTTTCCAGATCCAGGTCCGATCAAAGTGTCCGTCCGGGCGATCCACGTTGAACGTAAACTTAATCTCATTAACGTTTTTCCAATTTTCAAAGCCATTTGCATCGGCAATTTTCTGTAGAATGGAGGATTCCTCGGTAGATGTCGCTGAAGTTTCCTTTTTTTTATCCGTTTTACAACTTAAAAATAGGACGGTACCTAGAAATAGTGCGTAGACGATATTTTTCATGGTATAAGGTTTTATCAAATATACGGGCTTTCGGTTTTATTATGAATTGATTTTGATTTTTTTCCATTTGCTGTAAAATTTCTCTTTTTCATCCATTTTTCATCTTTTGATCCCTCCGCGGCCCTGATTATTTGGGGCTAGGCAACTCCAAAAAGTCTTCAATTTGACAAAACCCGTTCGGAACGGCAAGGTCGGGAACGTCTATTTTCGCTTAAGCGCAAATGGCTTAAATAAATTCAATTTAAAAATCGATGGATTAATTGGGTTAACAATTCCCGATAAAATGATTATTTTTGAAAGCATTAATTAAATGATAAAGATGGGTTCAAAAAAAGGAAAAATACAGGAAGCAATAGACGAAAAATTGTTGGGCGAAAGAAAGGTGTTTTTATGGGGCATGGTTGATGACGATTCCGCAAAGCATGTAATTGAAAGGTTGCTTTATTTGGATATGCAAAACGATAAGGAAATACAATTTGTCATAAATAGCCCGGGAGGGTATGTTACTGCTGGTTTTGCGATCTATGACACCATTAAATCCCTTAAAAGTCCCGTTTCCACGGTATGTTCGGGGCTAGCCGCCTCCATGGGGTCCATTTTGCTGTCAGTGGGAAAAAAGGGAAGACGCTTTATACAGCCCCATGCACAGGTTATGATCCATCAGCCAAGTGGTGGCGCTAGGGGGCAAGCTTCCAATATTGAGATCCAGGCCAGGGAAATCATCAAGACCAGGGAGCTGAGCGCCAAGATCTTGGCCGAGAATTGCGGACAGGATTTTGAAAAAGTAATGAAGGATTTTGATAGGGATTATTGGATGAATGCCAAAGAATCGATGGATTATGGTATAGTGGATGGAATATTGGAGTAAGTAGATGATACAAACTCCCAAGAACATAGCGATCGTAGGTTCGGGACTGGTAGGATCGTTATTGGCGATTTATCTCCGAAAATCGGGGCATAAGGTTACTGTTTTTGACCGTAGGCCGGATATTAGGACCATTACTTTTTCTGGGCGCTCCATCAACCTTGCGATGAGCAATAGAGGCTGGAAGGCACTGCAAAAAGTTGGGATAGAGGATGAAATACGGAAAATTGCGATCCCTTTGTACCAGCGCGCCATGCATGTGATCGGCAAACCCTTATATTTTCAAAAATACGGCAAGGAAGGTGAGGCTATCTGGTCCACCTCCCGAGGTGTCCTTAATAGAAAGATGATCGATTTGGCCGAGGCCGCCGGAGTGGACTTCCGGTTTAATGAAAAAGTATGGGACGTCAATTTACCGGATGCCAAACTCTACACCGGGGAGACGGAAAAGGGAGCTTGGAACGAGTATGATTTCGATTTGATCTTTGGTTGCGATGGTGCTTTTTCCAGAGTTCGGCATAAGATGCAGCGACATAGCCGTTTTAACTATTCCCAAAAATTTATCGACGTAGGCTATAAGGAACTTACGATTCTTCCAAACGAAGATGGTTCCCATAAAATGGACAACCATTCCTTTCATATATGGCCAAGGGAAAAGTTTATGCTAATTGCCATGCCCAATTTGGATGGCAGTTTTACTTGTACCCTTTTTCTGCCTTTTGAAGGAGAGGTTTCGTTTGAAAGGATTACCACCAAAGAGAAGGCCAAAACTTTTTTTAGCACCTATTTTCCAAATGTTTTGCCCGATCTTGAGAATGTGATCGAAGATTTCTTTAAAAATCCTACCAGTGCCATGGTAACTACAAAATGTTTTCCATGGACGTATTGGGACAAAGTTGCACTTGTTGGCGATTCTGCCCACGCTATTGTTCCTTTCTTTGGACAAGGCATGAATGCTGGTTTTGAGGATATCCATGTTTTGTCCGAATTGATGGAAGAGCACGGAGATGCATGGGAAACTATTTTTACCAAGTATCAAGAAATGAGAAAGCCCAATGCCGATGCGATCGCGGAACTGAGTTATCGGAATTTTATGGAAATGAGCAGTAAGACCGCTGATCCAAAATTCCTATTACAGAAAAAAATTGAAAAGCGTTTTGCCGAAAAGTATCCCGATAAATGGATCCCGGTGTATTCGCGGGTAACATTTTCGGATAGACCGTATACCGAGGCACTTGCCATTGGGGATGCACAGGAGAAAATCATGCAAGAAGTTATGGAAATGCCCTGTATTGAGGAAAAATGGGACAGTGTGGAAGTAGAGGAGAGGATACTGGAATTACTGTAAAAAAAAAGCCATACAATTCAATGTATGGCCTTGTGTATTTCCAATTCAATGATTTGCTTTAAATACCACTGAACAATTGGTGCATTTTTTCTTGTTCTTCTTCTGCCAAAACGGGATCTACCAAGATTCTTCCACTATGCTCGTCCGTGATTATTTTCTTTCTGGTGGCAATTTCTACCTGTACCTGTGGTGGAATGGTAAAAAATGACCCTCCGGAAGCACCTCTTTCAATGGGGACAACCGCCAATCCGTTCTTTACATTGTTACGGATGCGTTTGTACGCTTTTACCAATCGCTCATCAATCTGCTCTTCGAATTCTGCGGATTTTTTCAAAAGGGCTTTTTCTTCCTTTTCGGTCTCGGCCAAGATTGCATCCAATTCGCTTTTTTTGTGCTTTAGATGGGTCTCACGTTCGGCCAGACGCTCCTTGGTATCCGCGATGACTTCTTTTTTGTGCTCTATCTGAGCCTTGAATTCCTTAATATTCTTTTCTGCCAATTGGATTTCCAATTCTTGGAACTCCACCTCTTTGGTCAGCGAATTGAATTCCCTGCTATTTCTTACGTTTTTTTGTTGCTCTGCATATTTTTTAATGGCTACCTTGGAATCCTCGATTAGGTTTTTCTTAGCGCCAATTTCAAAATTGACGGTTTCCAGATCGGTCTTTAGTTTGTCCAACCTAGTCTTAAGGCCAAGAACATCGTCTTCCAGATCTTCCACTTCCAAAGGCAGTTCCCCGCGAACGCTCCTTATCTCATCAACCCTAGAATCAATCAATTGCAAATCGTATAATGCCCTTAATTTATCTTCTACCGTGATTTCTGTTTTTGTTGCCATATTTAAAAATACTTGATGGGATTTGTTTTACTCTCCGATAACGAGAGTGCAAAATTAGGAAATTTTTCGGTAAGATGGTCAACTAATAGATTTTTTGTAAACTGCTCACTTTCATAGTGCCCTATATCGGCGATAATGAGTTGGTTTTCTGCTTCGTAAAACTGGTGATATTTAATGTCCGATGTGATGAAAATGTCGGCACCTGCGGCCCTTGCAGCCTTGATTGCAAATGCACCGCTACCTCCCAAAACGGCAACGGAACGTATTTTATTCCCCAACAATCTTGAATGCCTGATGCACGAAACGTTCATTTTTTCTTTTACATATTGCAAGAAATCGGTTTCATCCATGGGTTGTTTCAGTTCTCCTATCATGCCCATCCCTATGTGTTGGTTCGTATTCTCCAAGGTTTGGACCTCATAAGCCACTTCTTCATAGGGATGATTTTTGAACAGGGCCTTTAGAATTTTCCCTTCAATGGCTTTTGGAAAGGTAACGTTGATCTGGCACTCTTCCTCATAATGGGTCTGACCGATTTTTCCTTTCGTGGGATTTGCATTTTCACCGGCCTTAAAACTGCCCGTTCCCACAACCGAAAAGCTGCAATTACTATAGTTTCCAATATTTCCTGCACCTTCCGAGAAAAGGGCTTCCTTCAATTTCCCGGATTCCCCTTTGGGCACGTAGGTCGTCAGTTTTTTGATGGTGCCTTTTTGTGGGATTAGGATTTTTGTGTTTTGTATGCCCAGAACCTCGCAAATTTTGGCATTTACCCCGTCCATGGCATTGTCCAGCGCAGTGTGTATGCTGTAAATGGCAATGTTGTTTTGTATGGCCTTGATCACGCTCCGTTCCACGTAGGTGGAACCGGTAAGTTTTTTGAGGCCACCAAATATTATTGGGTGAAAACTTATAATGAGATTGCAGTTTTTTGAGATGGCCTCGTCCACTACATTTTCAAGGGTGTCCAGGGTTACCAGTGCACCGGTGACCTCCATGTTCACATCGCCAACCAGGAGGCCTACATTGTCAAAATCTTCGGCATAGGCCAAAGGAGCCCATTCTTCTAAAGCGTCTGCAATCTTCTTTACGATCATTTTTTATGGGTTATGAGGTCTTCAAAGATAAAATATTATATTTTCGTTCCCGATGGAGCTGATAAGAAAATTGGGATTCCCCATTGCCTTGGTTTATGGAGTTGTTGTGCGATTGCGCAATTACCTATATGACATTGGTTTTTTTTCGTCAAATACTTTTAAGACCCCCACAATATGTGTTGGGAATTTAAGCGTAGGAGGAACAGGAAAGACGCCCATGGTGGAATTTTTAATATCCAATTTAAAGGAAACAAATAAAATTGCGGTTTTAAGCCGTGGCTATGGCCGAAAGTCAAAAGGCTGGGTTTTGGCAAATAAGGATTCTTCGGTAGAGGAGTTGGGCGATGAACCTTTCCAGATTTTCACCAAATTTCCCCGAATCACCGTTGCCGTCGATGCAGATCGAAGTGAAGGAATCCGTATTCTTGAAGATACCGTTCGCCCCGATCTTATCCTTCTCGATGACGCTTTTCAACACCGCAAAGTAACTCCCGGTTTTTCAATACTTCTTACGGCTTATGGTCATTTGTACCCGGATGATAAATATTTGCCAACCGGAAATTTACGAGATAGCAAAAAGGAAGCGAACAGGGCAGACGTAATCGTGGTTACCAAATGTCCTGCAGATTTAAAATTGCTAGAGCAAACTGAGATCAAGGATAGGTTAAATCCCAATAAAAATCAGCAGGTGCTATTTAGCACGTTGGCGTACGACCAAATGATTAAAGGCAAAGAGGGGCAATTTCCACTAACGGACCTTAAGGATAGAAAGGTAGTTTTGGTAACGGGAATTGCCAATCCCAGGCCTTTATTGGATTTTTTGACGGAATCTGGTATAGCGGTAGAACACCTTCAATATGGGGACCATCATTTTTTTACCGATAAGGAAGTTGATCTTTTTAATAGTAAGGAGCTGGTATTGACCACAGAAAAGGATTATTCAAGACTGCAGGGAAAGGTAGGGAACCTTTATTTTCTTGGGATTAAACATGAATTCCTTGCGAATGGAAAAACGGTTTTGTTAAAAAACCTTTCCGCGGTTACGAAACATGGTCGTTAACCTTTGTCCCGAAAATATTTATTCCGATTTTTTGATAGAAAATTTCAGGCTTAAATGGTTTGGTAACCACATCGTTACATCCGGCTGCATAGAAACTTTCCAAACTATCATCCATTGAAATGGCAGTAAGCGCTATAATTGGGATTTCTTTATTGAATTTTCTGATTTCCCTGGTAGCTTCCTCCCCACTTATCCCGGGCATATGGATATCCATTAGGATAGCATCGTATTTGTTCTTTTTTGTCATTGCTATCGCTTCGGTCCCGTTGTTGGCAATGTCCGAGGTCATTTCTTTTTTGGCCAACATTTTTTTTGTGATGACCTGGTTGATCCTGTTGTCCTCCACAATTAGAAGATGCAGACCGGCAAGGCTATGTTCCTGTTCCGATATCTGGAAAGCGATATCGTCAGTAAGTTCATCCTTGCACTTTAAATTGATCTCAAAGAAAAATGAGCTGCCTTTCCCAGGTTCGCTTTCCAATTGAATTTCACTGCCCAAAAGTGCCAACAGACTTTTTACGATGGTGAGTCCCAGGCCTGTACCCCCGTATTCCCTGTTGATCTGTATCGATCCTTGATGAAAGCTTTCAAAGACATTTTCATGTTGATCTTTTGGAATTCCGATCCCCGTGTCCCTTACTTCACAATAAATTGTGGCGTCGTTATCCACTAACCGCTTTAATTTGGCAATTATCGTAACTTCACCTTGTTTGGTGAACTTGAGGGCGTTGCCGACCAAATTCATAAAGACCTGGGATAATTTTATGGGATCCCCAAGTAGATGTAACGGGATTTTTTGATCATAGTCCAATACAATTTTTGTGCTGTCGGACTTAATACTTTGTTTCATTGAATCCTTGACATCGGTCAACACCTTTTTTAAGTTGAAATCGATATGGGAGGGTTCCAATTTATTGGCGTCGATTTTGTTTATTTGAAGAATATCGTTTATAAAGTTCAAGAGATAATCCCCTGAGAATTTTAGGGCCTTTAGATGTTCTTTTTGATTTTCGCTAGGGTTTTCTTCCATTAGAAGGTGGGTGAGCCCTGTAACGGCATACAGCGGGGTCCGGAGCTCATGGCTTACGGTAGACAGGAAGGTAATCTTGGTTTCCATGGCTTGTACCGCCGCATCCCTGGCTGCCTGCAGTTCATTGTTCTTGGTGAGTAGTAGGTCGTTGGTCTTTAATTTTATCTGATTGTTCCTGTAAAGCGATATCGCCAAAAGGGAGATGATCATCATAAAGGTGGACATCAGGATTGCGGTAATTTCCGATCGGTTGGCAGATTCGTTCAGATCTTCGATCTTTTGATCTTGCTTTTTTAATTGATCGCTCATGATATTGAACTGGATATTATCCGCAGTTTTTCCTTCAACCTTTAACTTTTCAATGGTAAAAATTGAATCTTTAAGATGTAGGAGCCTTTTGTTATATACCAAAGAGGAATCATAAAGTCCCATTTTTTCATAATCCGAACTTAAAATTTGGTTGGCCTCCAGCACTTGCTTGTAGAACCCGTTTACTTTTGCAAGTTGCAGGGCTTCGGATGCATTTTTGATGCCTTCCTCCAACTTTTCGTTCTTTTGTGCCAGTTTAGCGAGGCCTAGGTACGCCTTGGTCGTTAGATAATCCTTTTCATATATATCGCTGTTGACCACCAAGGAATTAAAATTTTTCTCGGCACTGTCGAATTTCTCGATCTTTAGATAAATGTTGGCCTCGGCCATGCTTATTAAATTGAGCAGGTTTCGGTCGTTGTTAAGCTGCTTGGCCTCATTTAGCATGTAAATGGCCTGAAAATTTTTGCCGCTCCTGAAGAGCAAGAGGGCCTCGATATACTTGTGCACGGCCGTGCCATAAGGATACTCCACATCCTTTAGGAGTACATTGGTCCGATCCCAAAAGAACTGGGTGTTTTCCAATTTGTCCATTTCAAGGTAGAGAAGTGCAAACTGATTGTAACAATCAATAAGCGTCTTGGCGTTTTCGTTTTTTTCGGCAAGGTCGGCGGCTTTTTTTAAGGCCTCCAAGGCAAGATCCAATTTGTCATGGTTCCGAAAGATGCGGGCGTCCGTCAAATACGTTTCCACATTAATTTTGGGAGCGGAATCATCTTGGGCAAACATTGTCATTTGGCAAAACAAAAATGCCATAAACAAAACAACGGACCTGATATGTGACAAAAGCCTAATCAAAGATAGTTTTTCTTGATGAGTAGGTTAATAAGATCAATAAGCCGGCTACTATATCCGGTCTCATTGTCGTACCAACCAATTATTTTGACCATCCTGCCAATCACAGAGGTCATCTGAGAATCAAACGTACAGGAATAAGAACTATTGTTTATATCCACTGAAACAATCGGATCTTCGGTATAGAATAGGATGTTTTTCAGTTCATTATTTGATATTCTCTCAAAAGTATCATTAATTTCCTGAATGGACGTCTCTTTTTTAACATTGAAGGTAATATCTGTCAAAGATCCGTTGGGGACGGGAACCCGGATACCGCAACCGCCGATTGCGTTGGCCAGGTTGGGGAAAACACGCGTCAATGCCTTTGCCGCCCCTGTTGTGGTAGGAATGATGGATTGGCCCGCTGCTCTTGCCCTTCTAAGGTCACGGTGTGGTTGATCGTGCAGGCTCTGGTCGGTCGTATAGGAATGTATGGTGGTAATATATGCTTGCTCTACCTTGCAGAGATCATCGATTACCTTTATCATCGGCGCGGCATTATTGGTCGTACAGGAAGCGTTGGAAATAATGTTGTCCTCGGAACAAATCAAAGATTCGTTGACGCCCAGAACGATCATTTTTATGTCCTCATCCGCCGGAGGCACTGAAAGAATCACCTTTTTTGCCCCATTATGGAGATGGTAGTCTAAAATATCCTTCGTCTTAAACTTTCCGGTAGCTTCCAAGACTATATCTACCTTGTAATTATGCCATGGGATTTCCTTGGGGGATTTATGGTTTAACATCGCAATTTCATTCCCGTCTACAGAAATGCAGTTATCCCCTGCAATTATTTTCGATTGGGATATGCCATGGATGCTGTCGTATTTCAAAAGGTGGGCCAAGGTCGTTGCATCTGCAAGGTCATTGATCGCCACCACCTTTAAGTGGGGGTGGGCAGCCAATAATCTAAAAAAAGTTCGGCCTATTCTACCAAAACCGTTGATACCGATGTTGATCTGTTTCATAAAATAAGTATGCTAATGTTTATTCTTTTCTTGGAAGAAATTTGGGCCAGAATTATTCTGACAAATGACAAAAAGTCGGAGGATTGAGGTCGGGTCCAATATGAAAATATATTTTTATCGGTATCTTCTGAATACTTTGCAATTTTTAGATTGCCATTTAATTGCAACCAGTCGTAAGTCTGGCAGCGCAGCGGTCTTTCGTATTCAATCGAAAAGTAATGATCTACAATATATGTTTGTGCGCCTTGTAGGATGACCTTACCAATGCTCCGCTCTCTACATGCCTAAATCCCAATTCTAGCCCTATAGTTTCGTATTTTTTAAATTGATCGGGAGTTATGAACTCCTTAACGGGCAAGTGTTTTTTGGAGGGTTGCAGATATTGGCCTATGGTAACGACATCTACCTCGGCGTTTCTTAAGTCTTTCATGGTTTGGATTACCTCTTCCTCCATTTCTCCCAACCCGAGCATGATTCCCGACTTGGTTCGGTTTACGCCTTTAGATTTTAGATATTGAAGCACTCCCAAACTCCTTTCATATTTCGCTTGGATCCGAACTTCACGGGTAAGCCTTTTTACGGTTTCCATGTTGTGGGAAACCACCTCTGGGGATACGGCAATAATTCGATTCAAGTGGATGGGGAGGCCTTGAAAATCCGGAATCAAGGTTTCTAGGGTCGTTTCAGGGTTCATCCGTCGGATGGCTTTTACGGTTTCGGCCCAGATAATAGATCCCATATCCTTGAGGTCATCCCGGTCTACCGAGGTGACTACCGCGTGCTTTATGCCCATGATTTTAATGGACCTCGCTACTTTTTCCGGTTCTTCCCAGTCCACATCTTGGGGACGCCCCGTTTTAACTCCGCAGAATCCACAGGACCTGGTGCAAATATTGCCCAAAATCATAAAAGTTGCCGTACCTTCCCCCCAACATTCCCCCATATTGGGACAGCTGCCGGAGGTGCAGATTGTATGTAGGTTGTATTTGTCTACCAATCCTCTCAGCTGGGTGTATTTTTTGCCTGTGGGGAGTTTGACCCTTAACCATTTGGGTTTACCTTTAGGTGGGTCAAGTGTTTTGGCGTCTTCCATTCGCTAGATAAATTTTACGCAAATATACAAACTTAATAAGGTACGGACTATGTGGGGAAGACTGTTTTGGGAAGCGTATTTACAATTGTGATCTTTTGGATTACGACATGGTCCAATGTTCCTATGCAAAAATGTTTGCAAGCAATATAGTCGCAATGGCTATAATTTTAAAGTGTACATTTTGCCTTCTGCCACTGCCTACTGCCTATTGCCCATTGGGACTTGGGAATTAGTCGTCGTTCTTAATTACTTCGGCCAGCAGTTTTTTTGCGCGCAGTAATTTTACTTTTACATTGTTTATGGGCTCGTTGAGTTGGCTGGCTATTTCGGAATAGCTCAACTCGTTAAAATACCTTAGGTTGATTACTGTTTGATAATGGGGCTTTAACTTTTTGATGTAGTGCAGGAGGGTAGCCAAATTCTGTTCCTGGATCAGCAAGTCCTCTGGGCTAGGGGATTCATCCAGCACTTTTTTGATTTCGTCGGTTTGGGCAATGCCCAATCCATCCAGAACATTTCTTTTTTGCTTGCGGATAAGATCAATATGAAGATTTTTGGAAATTGCAATTAGCCAGGTCCTAAACTCGTAGGCATCGTCATAGGTATCCAGTTTATCAAAGGCCTTGGAAAAAGTTTGTACCGTAATGTCTTCCGCGTCGTTTTCGTTCTTTGTCCGAATTAATTGAAAGCCATAAACATCGTTCCAAAAGGTATCCAGAAGGTTGCTAAATGCTTTTTGATTTCCAGATTTGGCCCTGTTGATTACGGATGTCAGTGTATCTTCGGTATTGTCCAAATTGATTTTGGTGCTAAGTGAATAAATTTAGAAAGTTGAAAATTGGATATTGGGTTCCAATGCGGACGTCTGCATCCTTCGGCCTGGGCCTTAAATCTACTTATCCGATCAAAACCGGAACGGAAGGTGGGCACAATAAAACATTATTGATTGTTTTATTGAATTTTCTGGACGGTCTCTTTTTTACAGTCCTGCTCGTCGGGAAGTTTTCCACAATAACCACAGGGCTCGTTGCCACTATTGAGAAATGGACTTTGACTGGCGCAAGTGCCTGCGAACCTACCATCTTTTTTGGACCATATCTTTATGGCGATACCGGCAAATGCCAGTGCCAGCAGACCGATGGTCAAGAGTAATAATTTCATCTGGTAAAATTTTTTGTTCTTCATTTGTCAGACCAGCCCAATAGGGTTGTTCCAACGTTTGTAATGTGCCGTTGCGTTACGCTGTTGGTTTAAGACCATCAGGGCTAACTCATGACAAATTACTTTGTACAAAGGTACAAAATTAGGAAGCTAAATATTCCTTTTTAGAAGTACTTTAAGATTAAAGGGATAGCGTTATTGGCTAATATCACAATTAGGTTAACCGATTCTCATAGCCATAAATAACCCATTAAGCAACCTAATAGTTAATATTGGCTACAATGTTCTTAACGGTAGGCTTTTGGTTGCCTCCTTTAGGTTCTATAGTGATATATCCAATGGCATCATCGGCGTATGGCAAGGCCAATAGATGGTCTTTATCCGTAAAATCCTTGATTACCCCAAGATTCACCATTTTGCCATTTACCTCTGCCCACATTTGGAAACACTGTTCTTCAGGAAGCTGAGGAAGGTTTTTGACATTGATATACGACAATTTCTTTACGGGGTTTACGTAGGCAACCACTTTGAGTTCTTTTGCCTTTTTATTACCATTTACGTGGTATTGTTTGGTTTGGGGGTTGTGCAGGACAATAAACTGGTTCCGCATATCCTCTAGCTGCTTTCTCATGTCTTCTTCCATGCCTTGGATTTTGCTGGAAACAATGGCGTTCTTCTCGGCAAGGTTTTGGTTCTGGTTGTAGAAGAAAAAGGCCGTACCTGCAAAAAGGAAAGCAATGAAGCTGGCTGCAATGGAATAATTAAAGAAATGCTTCCTGAAGGATTGCTTCTTTTTTATCTGATCCAAGATCCGTTCTTTAAGTCCTTCGGGAGTCTTTTTGGCATGTAGTTTTGCATAGGTCTCCAAGTTCTCTTGCAGTTCATTGTAGGTTTCCCTTACTTCCGGATACATGGCTATATAGCGCTCAACTTGCAGCGTTTCTTCCACGGTGGTACTTCCGAGCAAATATTTTTCGAGCAGATCGCTCTCCAAAAACAATTTTATCTTCTCTTGCATCTCAGGTTAGTTTAGTAAAATCAAATTCAATTTAAAAAATCATAAAAAGTGCGGACACCAAAAAAGGGCCGTAAATTTTTCTCAACTCCCTGAGTCCGATTTTTAATCTCGATTTGATCGTACCCAAGGGAATGTCCAGTTCGTCACTGGCCTCCTGTTGGGTCATACCTTGGAAAAATAGGGCATCCAAAACAGTTTGATATTTGGGTTCCAATTTTTCCAAATTTTCGCGTACATCCAAAAACTCGGGGACGGTGCTTTCAACACCTAACGTATATACGTTCGATACGTCCATTTGGATCTCCCGGTCCGATTTTGTATTCGCACTTCTTAGCTTGTCGATCGCGGTGTTGCGCGTAATCCTAAAAAGCCAAGTGAACAATTTGGCTTTGGAGGCATCATAGGAATCCGAGTTTTTCCAGATTTTGACAAAACTTTCCTGTAGTACGTCTTGGGCAAGTTCCTCGTCCCTTACCACTTTATGTGCCACCCCATACAGCGTATTGCCGTAGTGTTCATACAACAGGGAAATTGCCTTCTCGTTTCGCTCCTGAAGCAGTTCTACAATATGTTTTTCCAGGAGGATGCTCATGAGGGCTTAGAATAATTGACGTATTTTAAAACGGTCTCTAAGGTAAACGTAATATTATTGTATTGATTGTAGAACAAAATATTTCCCGATGTTTTGAATGAGTTCATTTGAAAGCTGATTTCTTGCCTTGCGGAAACTGGGGTGTCTAATCGATGATATTGACTTCGGGGCTAATGTTTATCTGAAACCTTTCAAAAACACTCTTTTGAATTGAAATGGCCAAATCCATGATTTCCGTTCCTGTAGCGTTTCCATAATTTACCAATACCAAAGCCTGGTTTTTATGCACCCCTGCATCGTCAAATCTTTTGCCCTTAAAACCGCATTGTTCTATTAACCAGCCCGCAGGAATTTTAAATTCATTATCCGTGATCTTATAATGTGGAGCCTCGGGGTGATTAACGGTAAAAATATCGAATTCTTTTTTGTTTAGGACGGGATTTTTAAAGAAACTACCACTGTTCCCAAGTTCTTTAGGGTCTGGGAGCTTACTTCTTCTAATGGAAATTACCGCATCCGAAATATCTTTGATCGTAGGTTTGTCGATGCTGTTTTTTTGTAATTCGGCTTCAATAGCCCCGTAAGTGGTTTGGAGCTTATGGTTTTTTTTGGTGAGCCTAAACGTTACGGATACGACTATATATTTCCCTTTCCCTTCGTTTTTGAAAATGGAATCCCGATAGCCGAATTGACACTCCTCATTGCTAAATGTTCTTATTTCCTGGGTATCCACGTGCATGGCTTGGCAATATTCCAAGACATCCTTGAGTTCTACCCCATAGGCCCCGATATTTTGTATGGGGGCGGTACCTGTATTTCCAGGAATTAAAGATAGATTTTCCAGTCCGCCATAACCGTGCTCCAAGGTCCATAGGACCAGGTTGTGCCAATTTTCCCCTGCCATGGCCGTTACGATCGCCACATCCTCGTTTTCCTCGACAACATGGATGCCTTTGATTCCGATATGGAGTACCAATGCCTCAATGTCCTTGACAATTAGCATATTGCTCCCGCCGCCAAGTATAATTTTGTTCGGATATTCCTTTAAACGCAAGGCTTCCTTTAATTCTTCCACTTTGGTTATTTCACAAAAGAATTGGGCATTTGCATCAATGCCAAAGGTATTGTAGGTTCTTAGGGCTACATTTTTTCTGATTTCTATCAACCTTAGGGAATGTTAAAACAGTTTTTTGTATTCTTTAAGCGCCTCGTTTAAAATATTGACGGCCCTTTTTAGACTTTCCTTTTCTAGAACATAAGCAATCCTGATCTGGTTTTTTCCCAAACCTTCCGTTGCATAAAATCCGGCTGCTGGCGCCACCATTACGGTTTCACCGTTTAGGTCGTAGTCTTCCAAAAGCCATCTTGCAAAATCGTCGGCATCGGCGATGGGCAATTGTACAATACAGTAGAATGCACCTTGTGGACGCCCCCATTTAATACCGTCAATTTTTTGGAGTTCTTCCAACAATATGTTTCGCCTTTCCTCATATTCCTTGTTTACGGACTCAAAATAACTATTTGGCGTATCCAGGGCGGCTTCGGCGGCTATTTGGGCAAAAGTGGGTGGCGATAACCGCGCTTGGGCATATTTTAGTGAGGCCTTTATGACCTCCTTGTTCTTGGAAACCAGATAGCCTATTCGGGCACCGCACATGCTGTATCTTTTGGAAACCGAATCTACAACAATGCCGTAATCCTCCATTCCAGGTTCTTGTAAAATGGATCTGTGTTCCTTGCCGTCATAGGTGAATTCCCTATAGACTTCATCGGAAATTAAGAATATATCATGTTTTTTTACAATATCCGCCAGCTTTTTTATCTCCTCCTTGCTGTAAAGATATCCCGTAGGATTTCCAGGATTGCAGATTAGAATGGCCTTGGTTTTGGTCGAAATCAATTTTTCGAACTCCTCTATTGGGGGGAGCGCAAAATTATCGTCAATATGTGAAACAACGGGCACTACTTTAGCTCCTGCGGCCGTTGCAAAGCCATTGTAGTTTGCGTAGAATGGCTCAGGGACAATTATTTCGTCATCGGCATCCGTTATGCTGCCAATAGCGAACGACAGAGCCTCTGAACCTCCTGTGGTCACTATTATGTCTTCGGCGCTAATCCGTATATGGTGTTTGAGGTAATATTGGGCAATTTTTTCCCTATAGGTCTCTGAACCCTCGGAGCGGCCATAGGCCAGTATGTCCATGTTGTGATTCCTAACCGCATCCATAGCAAACTTTGGAGTTTTTATGTCGGGTTGTCCTATGTTTAGATGAATAACCTTAATGCCCTTTTTTATGGCACTTTCCGCATAAGGGACAAGCTTTCGGATAGGGGACTCGGGCATGGTTCGCCCTTTTTTGGAAATCGATGGCATAAGCGCAATTTTTTACAAAAATGGTGAATCAAAATGGAGAAAACAATTCATTACAAGTTTTATTTGATACCGGAATAAGATGTTAATTTTTGGGGCGACAACCGTTTTTTTTCTTATATTTAAAAGTCGCAAACTTATAATAACCAAAGGGTTGTGGAGATTTATGAGGCGTTTTATACTTCTTTTATGGTGTTTTCCTATTTTTTGCTGGGCACAGCATTATCATTTGCCCAAGGGAGAGAAATATCAAAAGGTAAAGTTCGAACTGGTCAATAATCTTATGATTATTCCCGTTGAGGTCAACGGGACCAAACTCTCTTTTATTTTCGATTCCGGGGTGGGCAAGCCCATCCTTTTCAATCTATCCAACCAAGATTCCATTCAATTGAACAATGTTACCGAAATTTCTTTGAGGGGCCTGGGAACCGGTGAGTCGGTCAAAGCTTTAAGCTCCAAGGGCAACACCTTTAAAATAGGGGATGGTTGGAACAATAAGCAGATGCTTTATGTGATATTGGACAAGGAACTCAATTTTTCGCCTAACCTGGGAATTCCCGTCCACGGAATTATCGGCTATGACCTGTTTAGGGATTTTATTGTGGATATCGATTATGCCAACAAGGTTATTAAGTTTTATAACCCCGACCTTTATACCTACAAGAAAAGAAAGAACAGTGAAACTTTGCCTTTGGCCGTTCGGGGCAAAAAATCGTACCTAGAAGGAACTGTGTCCTATGAGGACAAGGACCATGTCCCGGTTCGGCTTCTTATTGACACCGGAAGTAGCGATGCGGTTTGGCTTTTGGAAGATGGGGAAAAGGGATTGGAGATACCGGATAAGAACTATGAGGATTTTCTGGGGCGTGGACTTAGCGGTGAGGTGTACGGCAGGCGTACCAAGATCAATAACATTCAAATAGGACATTTTGTACTGGAGAATGCAAAAGCCGCTTTCCCGCATTTGGGAGCTTTTGATCTCGTGTCCAATCTGGACAACCGGAACGGTAGCTTGGGAGGGGAGCTTTTGAAAAGGTTCAACATTGTTTTCGACTATCCAAATGGAAAGATTACGCTTAAAAAAAACAAGTATTTCAAAACCCCCTTTCAGTACAATATGAGCGGACTTGACCTGCAGCACAACGGATTGAGATATATTGCTGAAAAGATTACCAATGGGCAAGGGGTAATGATCGAGAAGGAAAAGTCCTTTGGGGATGTGCAGATTCTATTTGAGAATACCACAAGGCTTAGTTTAGTGCCGGAGATCATTGTTTCCGGTATCCGGGCTGGCAGCCCTGCAGACGAGGCCGGTTTACAGGAAGGAGACGTTATTTTGGCCGTAAATGGCAAGTCTATTTACAAATACAAACTTCAGGAGGTCATGAAAATGCTCAATGAAAAAGAGGGGAAACGAATACAAGTACTTGTTGAGCGGTACAATACCAGCCTAAAATTTAGCTTTGTTTTGAAAGATCTATTTAAATGAGGCATCCGTTCAAACCCATGGGCCAATTTTAATGCATAAGCGAATTCCAGCTCAAAAAAAAAGGTCCACATAAATAGTGGACCTTTTTTCTTAAGTTATTTTATAATTTATTTTGCACCAGAGGTATCTTTTACCTCACCTTTTATTTTTAACACCTTGGTAGGGGTATCCGCATTGGAGATAACGGTAATTGCTTTTCTGATCGGCCCAACCCTGTTAGTGTCGTACTTTACCTCTATCTTCCCTACTTTACCAGGCAATATTGGGTCTTCAGGCTTCTTGGGGATGGTACATCCACAACTAGAGCTCACTTTGCTTATGATTAAAGGGGCGTCCCCTGTATTGGTAAATTCAAACACCCTAACCCCATTACTGCCCTTGGCGATCTCGCCATAGTCTACAGTTTCTGTCTTAAATTCAATTTTAGCTTTTTTTTCCTGTGCTTGCAGGCTAAATCCTAGTAATCCAACGAATAAAACTAGTACAATTTTTTTCATCATTTTATGTTTTTGGTTAAATTAAAAGAGCGAATGTTTTGGATCATTCTCCAAAATAGTTTTGTTATGTAATAACGTTACTTATTTTTGTTTCGTATTTCCTATATCTGGAAAAACTGCAATTTGCCGCAAAGTTACAACATATATCATAATTCTAAAATAAACGCCCAATAGGGTTATCAAAAACTGTTCCAATAATATGGATGTCCCTTCAAAATATGAACCTCAACGCATTGAGGACCACTGGTACGCTTATTGGATGGAAAATGGATTTTTCCACTCCGTTCCCGACGATAGGGAGCCATATACCATTGTAATTCCCCCTCCCAATGTTACCGGGGTACTCCATATGGGCCATATGCTAAACAATACGATTCAGGACGTGTTGATACGCAAGGCGCGACTTATGGGCAAGAACGCTTGTTGGGTGCCTGGAACGGATCATGCATCCATAGCTACCGAGGCCAAGGTAGTGGCTAAACTGAAGGAAGCGGGCATTCCGAAATCGGAGCTTACCCGAGAGGAATTCCTAAACCATGCTTGGGAATGGACCCATGAATACGGTGGTGTTATTTTGGAACAACTCAAAAAATTGGGATGTTCCTGCGACTGGGACCGCACCAAGTTTACCATGGATGACAATATGTCCGCCTCGGTCATCAAAGTTTTTGTCGACCTATTTAACAAAGGGCTCATCTATAGAGGTTATAGGATGGTGAATTGGGATCCAGAAGCCAAAACTACCCTTTCCGATGAGGAGGTAGTTTACGAGGAAAGGCAAGGCCTATTGTATTATTTGGCCTATGACATAGAAGGTTCGGATGAAAAAGTGATTATTGCAACCACCCGTCCCGAAACTATTTTGGGGGATACCGCCATCTGTATCAATCCCAATGACGAACGGTATCGACATTTAAAAGGGAAAAGGGCCATTGTACCGATCAGCAATCGGGTTATTCCCATCATCGAAGACGAATATGTAGATATAGAATTCGGTACAGGCTGCCTCAAGGTTACCCCGGCACATGACGTGAACGACAAAGCTTTGGGTGAAAAACACCATTTGGAGACCGTAGATATTTTTAATGAGGACGCCACCTTAAATTCCTATGGATTGCAATATGCCGGAAAGGACCGGTTTGTAGTTAGGAAGGAAATATCGAAGGAACTGATTGAAAAGGGCTTTTTGGTCAAGACCGAAACACATATTAACAAGATAGGAACCTCCGAGCGCACCAGGGCAGTGATAGAACCAAGGTTGTCCGATCAGTGGTTTCTTAAGATGGAGGAATTGGCCCAGCCCGCTATTAAGGCGGTTTTGGAGACCGAAGAGGTGAAATTGTTTCCTAAAAAGTTCGAAAACACATACCGACACTGGATGGAAAACATCAGGGACTGGAATATTTCTCGCCAGCTTTGGTGGGGACAACAGATTCCTGCCTTTTATTTTGGGGATGGCCAAGAAGATTTCGTTGTGGCAGAAACAGAGGAGGCCGCATTGGAATTGGCCCGAAAGAAATCCGGTAACCCATCCTTGGTGAAGTCCGATCTGCGACAAGATGGCGATGTGTTCGATACCTGGTTCTCTTCATGGCTCTGGCCAATTAGTGTCTTTAACGGGGTATTGGAGCCCGACAATAAGGAAATTGAATATTATTATCCTACCAATGATTTGGTCACGGGGCCGGACATCCTTTTCTTTTGGGTGGCCCGAATGATCATTGCGGGATACGAGTTAAGGGGCAAAAGACCTTTTGAAAATGTATATCTCACGGGACTGGTACGCGATGGTCAACGTCGTAAGATGTCTAAATCATTAGGGAATTCCCCCGATGCCCTAAAATTGATTTCTGATTACGGTGCCGATGGCGTCCGGGTGGGACTCCTTTTGAGTTCTGCCGCGGGGAACGATCTTTTGTTCGATGAGGGGCTGTGCCAGCAAGGAAAGAACTTTGCCAACAAGATATGGAACGCCTTTCGATTGGTTCAAGGCTGGGAAGTGGCCCAACTGCCTCAACCAGAAGCATCCCGTTTGGGAATTGATTGGTATACGGCCAAGTTTAACCAGACGTTGTTGGAAATTGAAGATCATTTTGGCAAATATCGGATTTCGGATGCCCTTATGTCAACCTACAAATTGGTATGGGACGATTTCTGCTCTTGGCTGCTCGAAATTGTTAAGCCCGCCTATCAACAGCCCATCGACAAAAAAACTTTCGATGCTGTAATTCAATTGTTCGAAGGGAACCTAAAATTATTACATCCCTTTATGCCTTTCTTGACCGAGGAGATTTGGCAGCATATAAAAGAACGGACCCCCGAACAGGCGTTGGTGGTTTCCCAATGGCCAAAGTCGGAATCGGTAGATGAAAGTTTGATCAATGGGTTCAACTTTGCCACGGAGGTTATCGCCGGAATCCGTACCATCCGCAAGGAAAAGAATATCCCCATGAAAGAGACATTGGAACTATCCCTTTTAAACGAAGAAGGAATAGCCAAGGATTGGGATGTGATCATAGCTAAGCTTACCAACGTAAGCCAAATCTCCTATGTAGATAAGACCGTTGATGGCGCGTTGTCCTTTCGGGTAAAATCCAACGAGTATTTTATACCCATTACCGGAGCTGTGGATGTGGAGGCCGAAATTCAAAAGATCAATGAGGAACTCGTTTATATCAGGGGGTTTTTAACATCGGTACAAAAGAAGCTGTCCAATGAACGTTTTGTAAACAATGCCCCGGAACAGGTCATTGCGATGGAACGTAAAAAGCAAGCCGATGCCGAGGCCAAAATAGAAACTTTGGAAAAGAGTCTGGCTAGTTTGGGGTAAAAAATTATACCTTTAATTGTGGTTCAAAATAATTTTTTTGCAAATGGAAAAAGTTTAAACCACTTTATCATCCATACTAAACTTGCAATATGTCTACAAGAAGATCTTTTCTGGAAAGAACGGCCTTGGGTACTTTGGCCTTGACTACGACCCCAATTTTGTCGCAAATGGTTAAATCATCACATCCTGGATTCAATAAGAAGGAACTAAAAATATCTTTGGCCCAATGGTCCATGCACCGCGCCTTGGAGAAGGGAGAAATTAAAGCCGTGGATTTTGCCGAAATCGCCAAACAATCATACGGAATCGGGGCTATAGAGTATGTTAACCAGTTTTATGTGGACAAGGCAACCGATTCAAAATTCTGGTCGGAAATGAAAGATCGAGCAGAAAATGAGGATGTAATGAGCCAATTGATAATGGTAGATAACGAAGGTGAACTGGGCAGCACGAACGATGCAGATCGTAAAACCACCGTCGAAAATCATTACAAATGGATTCATGCCGCAAGGATTTTGGGCTGTCATTCAATTCGTGTAAATGCCTTTGGAAAAGGTACCAGAAGTGAATTGCACACTGCCTTGGTAGATGGCCTAGGGAGTTTGGCCGAATACGGGGCTAAGGAGAATATGAACATCCTGGTAGAAAATCATGGATTCCACACCTCCGATGGCAAGTTTATAGTCGGTATTTTGAAGGAAGTAAACAATCCATTTTTGGGAACCTTGCCCGATTTTGGCAATTGGTGCCTCAATGTGGAATGGGGAAGTACCC
>SWCD01024343.1_pt1 | contig 29304 bp, 27 predicted proteins | sample 4693011 | NCBI WGS metagenome assembly SWCD01 (sample SAMN10267278, study PRJNA491770) | bioreactor metagenome | isolation source: DHS bioreactor inoculated with marine | place: Japan: Omine Ridge, Nankai Trough | reverse complement strand
CGCAATTTTAGAAAACACTACCTTGCCCGATCATTTTCAACGTCTTTTCTTACCCTTATAAAGCATGGATTTAAAAATGCGATTGTATTTCTTGCGTTGTACCCTTAAGGATGGGGTACAGCAGGCTGAAACATCGCCGCTGATATAAGAGTTTCGTTGAATGAGACCATGAAAACAGGCACTGCCAAAGTTATCCTCTGATCCACTCAACAGGCCATATGGCCAATGAATTGTCGTATGAATGGCGCAACGCTGTGAATGCGGCCCGAACTGAACATTCCGCAATCTGGAATGTTGGAGAAACCCCGCGATGAAACGCGTGTGGATACAGATATTGGATTTTTGCGTCGGCATGAAAGCCGCGCCCATTAATGTGCCGTACAAAATCGCCATAACATATAACGCCAGCAAATCCGCACCCCCAGGGCTGTGGAATTTGTCGCGTTTTGAGAATAAAAAATGTCAAAGAAAATGCTTATCGATGCCACCCACCCCGAGGAAACCCGCGTGGTGGTGGTTGAAGACAACAAAGTTGAAGAATTCGATTTTGAAAGTCTAAATAAACGCCAGCTTGCTGGGAATATCTATCTTGCTAAAGTAACTCGGGTTGAACCATCACTTCAGGCCGCGTTCGTGGACTATGGCGGAAATCGCCATGGATTCCTTGCATTCAATGAAATCCATCCGGATTACTATCAAATACCGATTGCTGACCGCGAAAGACTGCTGGCAGAAGAAGCGGAATACGCAAAAGCCAAAGCAGAAGAAGAAGCAAAACGCGCCGAGCAACCTAAAACACGCGGGCGCAGACGGAAAAAACAACCGGCCAAGGCCGAAGCAAACGGTACAGTATCTGCAAATGATGCGGTTGTTTCCAGCGATGTGGTTGACGACGGTGTTATCGATATTGCCAATACTGAACCGGAATTGGTGGATGTACCCGAGACACGGTCCGCCGACCCCGTTGAGGCTCCTGTTGCAACTGAAGAAACACCTGTTGTTGAAGCTTCAACCAATGATGCGGATAACAATGAAAAAAATGCCGCGGATGCGCCTGTCGATGAAACACCTGCAACAGTTTCCGACGATGATGATGATAATGGTGATACTTCGGACGAAGACCCGAAACCCGGTATCGTAACTGTCGCAGACGATGACATCTCGGAAGAAGTGCGCCCACGCAAACCGCGTGTTAAACGCTATAAAATCCAAGAAGTAGTCAAAGTCCGCCAAATTATGCTGATCCAGGTTGTCAAAGAAGAGCGCGGCAACAAAGGGGCTGCACTGACCACATACCTGTCACTGGCAGGCCGTTATTGTGTCTTGATGCCAAACACAGCACGTGGCGGTGGCATTTCACGTAAAATCACCAATGCTGTTGATCGTAAGAAAATTAAAGCCATTGCCAATAAGTTGATTGTTCCTGAAGGTGCGGGACTGATTATTCGAACTGCTGGCGCCAATCGCAATGAGTCTGATATTAATCGCGATTATGAATTCCTGTCACGCCAATGGGCGCAAATCCGCGAACTGACACTAAAATCCATAGCACCTGCTCCGATATATGAAGAAGGTAATTTGATTAAACGGTCAATTCGCGATCTTTACACCAGCGACATTGATGAAATCAATGTAGAGGGTGAAGCCGGCTATCAGGACGCAAAAGAATACATGAAAATGTTCATGCCCAACCGCGTGGATAAAGTAAACTTATACAAAGAGCCAATGCCCCTGTTTTCGCGCTACCAGGTCGAAAGCCATCTGGGTGCAATGTTTAATCCTACCGTACAACTGAAATCAGGTGGATATCTGGTCATCGGCATTACCGAGGCACTAGTTGCAGTCGACGTGAACTCTGGCAAAGCCACCAAGGAAAGCTCGATTGAAAAAACCGCGCTGAAAACCAATTTAGAAGCGGCGGAGGAAGTCGCCCGTCAAATGCGTTTACGCGATTTGGCAGGTTTGATTGTAATCGATTTCATCGATATGGATGAACGCCGGAATAATACAGCGGTTGAAAAACGTCTGAAAGACAAATTGAAAACGGATCGTGCGCGGATACAAATCGGCCGTATATCCGGTTTCGGCCTTTTGGAAATGTCACGCCAACGGTTGCGCCCTGGCATGTTGGAAGCAACGACACAGCCCTGCCCGCATTGCCATGCAACGGGGTTGCTGCGGTCTGATGACAGCCTTGCCTTGTCCATTCTACGTGAACTTGAAGAAGAAGGTGTACGTAAACGTACCGGAGAAGTGCTTGTCAAAGCGCCGATCAATGTAACCAATTATATGTTGAATGAAAAACGTGAACATATAGCAACAATTGAAGCCCGCTACGACATGTCAGTACGTGTTGAAGCAGATGTGACCCTGATTGGCACAGAGTATTCTGTCGAAAAATTCAAAACCGCAACAAGGGTAATTCCAAAACATATCAACGAACCGGTTTCGCTGGGCAATGTATCAATGGAAAGTTTTGACGCATCCGTAGCCGCAGAAGCGGCTGAACCAGCGACATTACCAGTGGCTTCTCCAGAAGGCGAAGAAGAGAAACCAAAGAAAAAACGCCGCCGCCGCGGTGGTCGCGGGCGTGGAAAAGCGCGCACTGAAAATCAGGAAAACGTACAAAATCAAACAGAACAAGATGCTGATAGTCCAAAAACCGCATCCGAGACAAAGGACGTGGCAAAAACTGTTGAAACAACAAACGGCGAAACCGAAACAGAAGAGCCGGCTGAACAGATAGAAGCAAAATCCGCAGAAGAAACACCAGCTGAGGTTAAAAAACCTGCAACCAGAAGGCGCAAAAAAGTCGTAAAAGATGCTGATACAGAATCTGAAAAAGTAGAAGTTAAAGCAGAAGAACCGGCCGCAGCCGAAGAAGTGGCGAAAAAACCGGTTAGAAAAAGGGCTGTGAAAAAAGCTCCGGCGGAATCCAACGAAGAAGCCAAGCCTAAAAAAGCAAAAGCTGCGTCTAAACCAAAAGCAACCCCAAAACCGAAAGCCAAGCCCAAGTCGGAAACCGCGGAAGTGATTGATGTGGCCCCACAAGAGCCTGTCGTTGCCATTGCTGCAACTGAAGCTGAACCAGTGGCTGAAAAACCAAAACGTCGCGGTTGGTGGTCTCGGGGATAATAACTCCACATCACGTATATGACAAAAGCGCGTCTAAACCTTGTGTTTGGCGCGCTTTTGCTTATCTATTACTCATATGTATCACCCAAAGGTGTTAATTTGAATCGTATGAAGTTATCTTTCAAAACCACGATATGGGCCATTCCATTAATCTTCTTTTTCTCATGGATTACAGCTGCAAATGCACAAGGCTTGATCCGCGATTCGGAAATCGAATACACATTACGGTTGGTTGCCCAGCCAGTAGCAAAAGCTGCGGGTGTTGGGCGTATCGATATATATATTATTAACAATAATAACCCGAATGCGTTTACAACCGGCGGCAACAATATTTTTATACATTCAGGGCTTATCCGCCAGTTAAAGTCCGTCGAGATGCTACAATCGGTAATAGCCCATGAAATCGGCCATATAACAGGTGGGCACATCACCCAACGGGTCGCTAATATTGGCACAGCAACAAGTGCTGCAAGATTAGGGCTGCTTTTGGGGCTGCTTACAGCAGCTGCAGGCGGTGGAGAAGGTGCAGTAGGTGTAGCGGCTGCGGCTCAGTCCGTCGGTTTGCGTAATTACTTAGCCTTTACACGCGGTCAGGAAAGTGCAGCTGATCAATCCGGCGTTCGTTACATGGCACGCGCAGGCATTGATCCATCTGCAGCAATAGATGTTCTGAATATTTTTCGGGGCCAGGAAGCATTAAGCGTAAATAGACAGGACGCGTACGCAATTACCCACCCATTAAGTTCACAACGTATTTCTGATTTGGAAACCTATGTTGCCGCATATCAAAACAGACCCACGACCCAACATCCGAATATAGATTATTGGTATGCTAGGGCTCGGGCTAAATTTAACAGTTTTATTGGCAGCCCAAAAGGTGTTTTGCGTAAATTGAAAAAATCAGACAATAGTGAAATCGCAACTTTTACCCGCGCGATTGCCTATCACAGGTTACCTGATAAAAAAAAATCACTCGCTGCAATCAACCGCCTGCTAACTATGCGACCCAATGACCCATATTATCAAGAGCTTTATGGGCAAATATTATTGGAAAACGGAAACTCTGCTGGCGCGGTTAGTGCTTATGCAAAAGCAGTACAATTAGCACCGAAAGATCCGCAGATGCTTGCGGGATTAGGGCGTGCACAATTGGCAGATAAATCCGGCTCTTCCGCGAAAGTGGCTCTTGCAACTTTGAAAAAATCTTATGCCCGAGACCCACGAAACGGACGTATGTTACGTGACCTTGGCGTCGCTTACGCAAAAACCGGCAACCCGGGTATGGCGTCAGTAACAACAGCAGAAAGATATGCGCTTGCATCTAACTTCAAACAAGCAGAAATACATGCTAGACGTGCCATCAAGTTACTACCGGAAGGGTCTACGGGTTGGCGTAAGGCTGCAGATATTTTAGCTATCTCAGAGCGGCTAAATAAACGTAAAAAGAAAAGATAAAACATGTATAATATAATCAAAGCGTTTTTAACCGCGGCCCTCTTAACTGCCGGTTCACATGTGTTTGCTCTGGACTTGGATGCAATGACGCCTGTGGAAAAAGAGCAATTCGGGCAGCAAGTGCGTGAGTATCTTTTGCAAAATCCCGAAATCATGATCGAAGTTTTTAGCATCCTGGAGCAACGTCAACAAGTCGCAGAAACTCAAGAAGACGCGCTATTGATAGCAAATAACATAGATGAAATACAAAATGACGGCTATTCATGGGTTGGTGGAAACCCTGATGGTGACGTAACTATGGTCGAGTTTGTCGATTATAAATGCGGATACTGCCGCAAAGCACATAAAGAGGTTGCCAATCTTGTTAAATCCGATGGCAATATAAAATTAGTTGTAAAAGAATACCCTATTCTAGGCGAAGATTCATACAATCTGTCGCGCGCGGCCATTGCAACACTGCAGGCTCTGGGTCCGGATGCGTATAAAAAGATGTATGATCAATTCATAGAACATAACGGACCTGTTACGAATAGTACCATTGAATTCCTTGCTGAAAAGGTTGGCTTAGACGGTGCTATGATTATTGCTCAACTAGACCAAACATCAGTAGACCAACAAATTCGAAAAACACGCCAACTTGGGGAAGCACTTAATATCACGGGGACGCCTGCGTTTATTTTCAATGACCAAATTATACGTGGGTACATCCCCGGCGATTCTATGAAACAGATAATTGCCGAGTTGCGCAGCCAAACCCAATAGTAAAAAACGCATGTTCTGAACAACAATGCTTTAACACTGCGTGCAGACATAGTATACGTGGATGAATGCCCATATCGGGTGGTAACGGCTGAGGCAAATATGACTAAAAAAGATCAAGATACAGATGTGGAATTCATTCAGGCTTTGGCGGAATTATTGCGCGAAAATGACCTTACAGAATTACAGGTAAAACGCGATTACGGGGATGAGAAAACACTTAATGTCAGGGTCTCACGCCAGACAATCGTAACATCAGCACCGCAAACATTAGTTGCTGCTCCAGCAACCGCCCCCGCTGCAACTCCGGTCACCGCCCCGGATGCACCAACTTCAAGCCCGGACGATCCGGCACAACATCCCGGCGCTGTCACATCACCCATGGTTGGAACCGTTTATCTTTCCCCTGAACCGGGTGCCGCACCATTTATTACGGTTGGTGCCAGTATCACCGAAGGCCAGACATTGTTAATCATAGAAGCCATGAAAACAATGAACCAGATCCCAGCACCTAAATCGGGTAAAATCACCCGCATATTGGTTGACGATGGAACGCCGGTTGAATTTGGTTCACCACTTGTCATTATCGAATAACCGCTCAATCTAAAGGAGCTGTACCCATGTTTTCCAAGGTCTTAATTGCGAACCGAGGCGAAATCGCCCTTCGTGTTATCCGTGCGTGCAAAGAACTGGGCGTCAAAACAGTTGCGGTTCACTCCACAGCCGACACCGATGCAATGCATGTCCGTATGGCTGATGAAAGCGTATGTATTGGGCCACCTTCCGGCGCACAAAGCTATCTGTCTGTTCCCGCACTGATCTCCGCATGTGAAATTACCGGCGCAGAAGCTATTCACCCCGGTTATGGGTTTCTATCTGAGAACGCGGATTTCGTTCAAATCGTTGAAGAACATGGTTTGAAATTCATTGGCCCAAGTGCTGCACATATTCGAATGATGGGCGATAAAATCACCGCTAAAAAGACAATGATTGATTTGGGCGTGCCTTGCGTACCCGGCTCAGACGGTGGTGTAAAGAATCTGCAGGAAGCTTACGATATTGCCGATAAAATGGGTTATCCGGTAATCATCAAAGCGACCGCAGGTGGCGGTGGGCGCGGCATGAAAGTCGCCAATACCAAAGATGATATGGCCGAAGCTTTTGGCACAGCCCGTTCAGAAGCAAAATCCGTCTTTGGCAATGAAGAAGTATATATAGAAAAATACCTGATGCTGCCTCGTCATATCGAAGTGCAGGTTTTTGGTGACGGTCGCGGCCGTGCGGTACATCTGGGTGAACGTGATTGTTCACTTCAAAGACGCCATCAAAAAGTTTTCGAAGAAGCCCCCGGCCCTTGTATTACGCCGGAAATTCGCGCCAGAATAGGTAAGACATGTTCTGATGCGGTCGCCGCTATTGGCTACGAAGGTGCTGGAACGATCGAGTTTCTATTTGAAAACGACGAGTTCTATTTCATCGAGATGAATACGCGTCTGCAAGTTGAACACCCGGTCACAGAAGCCATTTTTGGTGTGGATTTGGTCAAGCAACAATTACGCGTTGCCGCAGGCGAAGAAATGACCCTGAAACAGGATGACCTGTCGATCAAAGGCCACGCAATCGAAGTTCGCATATGTGCGGAAAAGCTACCGAACTTCACCCCGTGTCCGGGCAAGGTTACAACTTACCACGCCCCGGGCGGCTTGGGTGTGCGCATGGATTCGGCACTTTATGACGGTTATTCAATTCCGCCTTATTACGATAGTCTGATTGGCAAATTAATCGTTACAGGCCGTGATCGTGAAGGTGCATTGGCACGTTTGAAACGTGCTTTGGAAGAACTGATAATCGACGGCGTAGACACCACAACACCTCTGTTTCACGCGCTGTTGCAGGAAGACGCCATTCTCAAAGGTGATTATGATATTCATTGGCTTGAAAAGTGGTTGGAAAACCAAACTTTCGAATAGAAAGCACTGGCGATGAGCGTCAAACCCCACGGCACTATCACACCGGAATTACTGTTGCACGGATACGCTTCCGGCGTATTCCCAATGTCTGACAGTATTGATGATCCGGAAATTTATTGGGTTGACCCGCAATTGCGCGGTGTATTCCCATTAGATAATTTTCATGTGTCACGCAGGCTTGCGCGGCGCATCAGACAAAAGCAGTACACAGTCACTGTAAATCAATGCTTTGGTGTGGTTGTGACGGCATGTGCAAATCGTGCGGAAACATGGATTAATTCTGAAATTTTTGATTTATACGGGCAGCTTCACGACCTTGGGCACGCCCATTCAATAGAGATCATGGACGGCACAACATTGGTCGGCGGTGTTTACGGTGTGGCTTTAAATGCTGCATTTTTTGGCGAAAGCATGTTTTCTTTGCGTACTGATGCGTCAAAAATTGCACTTACATACTTGGTCGCACGCTTGAAATACGGTGGTTTCACGTTGTTTGATACACAATTTCAAACCAGTCATTTGAAAAGTCTGGGTGCCATGGAAGTCTCGCGGGATACCTACCACAGCCAACTGGCTGATGCTTTAAATAAAGAGGCCGATTTTTTTGCGCTAGATACCGCGGCTCAACCGTCGGACATTTTACACCTTAGCAACCACACATCATAACGCGGGTGGTCAAGCGCGGATAAAGCAGGGCTTGATGCAATCATCCAAGCATCGAACCTTGGTGTTTCTTCTCTTATATCCCTGATAGTCAGCAATGCATACGCATCACTATTGGGATTGTCTTTTGGATACCGGCAGTCTTGGACTGTAATCGTTAATCGTTCATAGGTTTGTGTTTGGCCAATATTAATGATCAGATCCCTAACGACGCCCGTTAATGTATCAAGCGTGCGAAGCTCTGCTGCAATCCCGGTTTCAGTTTCGTTTTGATTTTGCGCTGAAACAGGCGAAACAGCTAATAACCCGACAATGATTGTAAGCGTACGTATCATTCGTTCCCTGACACGAACTTCATTAACAAGCTGATAAAGCTTACACTGCCTTGTGTGTCTTCAATCTCACCGCCATTTTCAACAGGAAACTCGGATGCGCCCGGGATAATTTCGATAAAATTGCCACCCAACAAACCCTCTGACGTCACAGCAATCGCACTGTCGTCAGGAATTGCGATATTGTTATTAATTTCAACATCAATTTCAGCACGGAAAGTTGTCTGGCTTAATTCCATGCTCGTAACCGTACCGATTTTAACACCGGCCATGCGTACATCCGTACCAAGTGAAATACCCTCGGCACTGCGAAAACTGGCAGAAACGGTATAGGTGTCACTTGGCCCTGAAACGCCTACAACATTTGATGCGAAATATAAAAATACTGCTGCTGCGACAACAACCAAAGCCCCAATGACAGTCTCTATGGGATTACTTTTCATCTGTGTTACGCCTTATTCTGGCTGCCAGGCATCATAATCAGAACGATCCGCCGGTTTAACCGCGCGAATACTTCCTGCAGGTGCATAGGCCATAGTTGTACCAGTCAGATTTTCCTGATGTGGTTTTTCCCATGTCTTATGTTCCAATGGTTTTTTGGATGGCGGCTCTTTAAACGTATGGTGCAGCCAGCCATGCCAGTCGGCGGATACACGGCTTGCTTCAACATCGCCATTGTATATGACCCATCTGCGCTTACCATCGCGTGTTTCATAATACACGTTACCTTGCGCATCCTCACCAACTTTCACGCCTTTGCGCCAAGTGTAGTATTGCGTATTAATCGTTTGCCCATTCCACCAGGTGAATATGCGTTTGATGAAGTACATGTTTGCGGCCTTTTGTATTGTTACAAACTCTATGCCCAATTTTATGCAAAACGTCCAGTCAGATTAAGACGCCGATGCACTTTCGTCCGCTATACCGGCGTCACCGTAAACTATCAGCGGTTCGCTTTCGTTGCGGGCTGCGTCTTCATTGACCACAACCTCCGTGACATTTTCCAAGCTTGGTATTTCAAACATCGTATTCAACAGAATATCTTCCAGAATAGAACGCAATCCACGTGCACCGGTTTTACGTTTGATCGCGCGTTTTGCAATTGCGCGTAATGCATCATCAGTAAATGTCAGTTTGGCGTCTTCCAATTCAAACAAACGTTGGTATTGCTTCACAAGCGCATTTTTTGGCTGTGACAGGATCGTGACTAGTGCGTCCTCGTCTAAATCTGTCAGCGTGGCAATAACAGGCAGACGTCCGACAAACTCTGGTATCAACCCGAATTTCAATAAATCTTCCGGTTCCAATTCTTGGAACACCTCGCCAACTGTGCGGCTTTCTTCATCTTTTACATCTGCACCAAAACCTATTGCAGAGCCTTTACCGCGTTGCGCAATAATCCGGTCAAGCCCGGCAAATGCACCGCCGCAGATAAACAAGATGTTTGTCGTATCAACTTGCAGGAATTCCTGTTGCGGATGCTTGCGTCCACCTTGCGGAGGCACGGATGCAACCGTTCCTTCCATAATCTTCAGCAAAGCCTGCTGAACCCCTTCTCCTGATACATCACGTGTAATTGATGGATTATCAGATTTACGGGTAATTTTATCGACCTCATCAATATAAACGATACCGCGTTGAGCGCGTTCTACGTTGTATTCTGATGCTTGCAGTAGCTTCAGGATGATATTTTCAACATCTTCGCCAACATAACCCGCTTCGGTTAATGTTGTTGCATCGGCCATTGTGAACGGTACGTCCAGAATACGTGCAAGGGTTTGCGCCAATAGTGTTTTACCACAACCGGTTGGGCCGATAAGCATAATATTGGACTTTGCCAACTCGACATCTGAAGCACTATCAGAATTGTTTAGGCGTTTATAATGATTGTGAACCGCCACAGACAAAACTTTTTTAGCCATTGTCTGACCGATGACATAATCATCCAAAACACTGCAAATCTCTGCAGGCGCAGGAACGCCCTCAGAGGTTTTCAGGGTTGATGATTTAGCTTCTTCACGGATAATATCCATACAAAGTTCAACACATTCATCACAAATGAATACTGTCGGACCCGCAATAAGCTTGCGGACTTCATGTTGGCTTTTCCCGCAAAAAGAACAATAAAGCGTGTTTTTTGACTCGCTGTTATCTGAATCTGCCATAGTCTACTCCACTCGCATTCTTTGTTTTTTCATGGCTAAAAATTTACTAGCCTAGTATTTCGTTTATAATATGGCAGTTTTTTACGCTACACAATGCTCTTAATTTACGCCCGGAATCCTAAGACATTCTGAAATTCAAAAAACCAGTATGCGTATTATTCTGCGTCTTCGTCTTTCGTTCGGTGTTGAACAATCTCATCGATCAATCCCCATGTTTTGGCTTGCTCGGCAGTCATGAAATTATCACGATCAAGCGCATCTTCAACAATTTTTAGCTTTTGGTCGCAATGTTTGACATAAATGTTATTCAAACGATCCTTCAATTCAAGAATTTCCTTGGCATGAAGGGCGATATCGGACGCCTGCCCCTGAAATCCACCAGAGGGCTGGTGCACCATGATACGTGAATTAGGCAGCGTAAAGCGCATGCCTTTTTCACCGGCAGCCAATAACAATGACCCCATCGATGCCGCCTGCCCTATACAAAGCGTTGAAACTTTCGGGCGGATGTATTGCATCGTGTCGTAAATCGCCAAACCGGATGTCACAACACCACCTGGGCTGTTGATATACATTGCGATATCTTTTTTGGGGTTTTCCGCTTCCAAAAACAGCAATTGTGCAACAATCAGCGTCGACATACCGTCATGAACCGGGCCGGATACAAATATGATACGTTCTTTTAACAGACGTGAAAAAATGTCATATGCACGTTCACCACGTGCGGTTTGTTCCACAACCATTGGAACGAGTGTATTCATATATACGTCTATAGGGTCTCTCATAATATCGCCTGTCATTTGTGTTTCATGCTTGTCGCACAGAAGTCTAACCAAATCATTAGTGCCCTGCACAAGCAGAGGCAAGTCCCGTTTCCCAATCTCTGTCCCTGACTGATAGTTTTTATCAGGTGAACACATTTGATGATCACAAAAATGTGGTTGCATTTATACCACGCACTAATGATCACAGAATAATAACGCAGGGTCACATTTGACTGACAGGCATATTGGTCTTTAAGTCCAAAGTGGGAGACATAATAATATTGATGAGGGAGCATCTTCAATGACACTTAAAACACTCGCTTCCACAACTGCTATCCTGGCAGCTGGGGCAAGCACAGCATATGCAGGCGCATTAGATCGCGGCAAATTGCCAATTTCACCTATATTCGAAAAAGGGACATATGTGGAAGTCGGTACAGCAATAATCCTACCTTCTGTTGATGGAACAACAGCAGGTGGCGCACCTATTTCGAACATATACGAAAATTACACGCAAACCCAGCTTAGCTTCAAAACGGATATCACAGATAATCTTGCAGTCGCAGTTAGCTTTTTCCAGCCCGCCGGCACAGACATTACATATGCCACGGACCCTTTTCTTGGACCTTTATCAGGCACAACCGCAAACCTGGACACCAATGCAGTATCAGCAATTGTGAAATACAGGTTCGACAACAATATCAGCATATATGGCGGCGCAAAATACGAATCCATAACAGCAGATCTGACTTTGGGACCAGCGCCACCAAATGCTTTCAGTTTTGCAAGGGACTATGACCTAGCACCAATAGCAGGTATCGCATACGAAAAACCTGATATAGCCCTGCGGGTATCTTTAACATATATCGGCAAAACCGAATATTTGCTAAATACAACATTAGCAGGTGTCGGCACGTTGCCATCATCCGCCACAGGTGTACCTGAATCATTTACATTGAACTTTCAAACGGGGATTGCCAAAGACACGTTGTTATTTGGAGAAATTCGACATTCCAAATGGTCAGATGTCGATGTTATCGTACCCGCAATTGGTGCGCCTGTAGGTCCCAATCTTTCAAACTTTGACGATATCACAAGTTTTGATCTTGGTGTCGGGCGTAAACTGACAGATGCAGTCTCGGTGTTCACGTCTTTGAACTATGAACGCCGCATCGATGGTGTTACCGGAAACTTGGCGCCCATTGACGGCCGCTATGCCCTCTCGATCGGTGGATCATATACAAAAGGCAAAGCAAAGTTCACTGGCGGTGTCCGCTATACCCGATTAGGCGATGTCACCACGACAACATTTGGGAACTCGTTTGAAGGCAACAGCAGTCTATCGTTTGGATTTAAGGTCGGATATAGCTTTTAATTAAATCAATGAGACCGAAGAACACATACAAAAAAGGCGCCTCACCGGGCGCCTTTTCTTTTGCAGTCAGTTTGACTTTTATGCGTCGTCTAAAGCTTCAACAGCTTTTTGCAGATCGTCTTTTGAAATAGATTTCTCTTTTACTTCTGCCTGTTCCAAGATGTGATCGACAACTTTATCTTCGAACAAAGGTGCGCGAATTTGCTGTATTGCTTGTTGATCTTTCTGAACATATTCAAAGAACTCACGTTCCTGACCGGGGTACTGCTGCGCCTGTTGCATAACCGCTTGCTGCATTTCAGCGTCAGTGATCGTAACGTTTGTCACAGAGCCGACTTCAGCCAACAATAAGCCTAGGCGCACACGACGTACCGCCAGTTTATTATGTTCGTCTGTCGGTGTGATCTCTGGATGATCATGCCCCTGAACATCAGGGTTTTCCTCATGCCACAATTGATGCGCAATTCCGTTTGCTTCTGACTCGACCAAGCTAGGTGGCAATTCAAAATCCACCAATTTATCCAACGCATCCATCAAAGCGCGTTTTGTTACCATGCGCGCGGCACCGGCATATTCTGTTGTCAAACGATCAGATACTTGTGTTTTCAAGTCGTCCAGGCTTTCTGATCCGAATTTCTTTGCCAGCTCATCATCAATAGGCGCATCTACCGCACCTTTTACTGCATTCACTGTGCATGCGAAAACAGCGTCTTTGCCGGCAAGGGCTTCCGAGCCATATTCATCAGGAAATTTAACTTTAACTTCCACATCGTCTCCCGCTTTGGCGCCAACCAATTGTTCCTCGAAACCGGGGATAAAGCTGTTGGATCCTAAAACGAGTGGATAATCATCGCCTTTACCGCCCTCAAATGCTACATCGTCGACTTTGCCCAGGAAGTTGATTACAACCTGATCGCCGTCTTTGGCTTTTGCGCCTTTTTTCTTGTCTTCGTAATTGGTTGCAGATTTGGCAAGGTTTTCCAATGCTTCAGTAATGTCCGCATCATCGATCTTTACAACCAGTTTTTCCAATTTCAGCTTGGAAAAGTCGGTTTCAGGGATCGCAGGCAGACATTCATAAGTCAAAGCCACTTCAACGTCGTCGCCCTCTTTCCAGTCTTCCTTGGTCATCTTGATGTCAGGCTGACCCGCAGGTTTGTCACCTGAGTCTTCAAAATGCGAAGATACCGCACCGTCAACGCTTTCTTGCAGGGCTTCACCCAAAACGGATGGGCCAAACTGTTTGCGCAACATCGCCAATGGCACTTTACCTTTGCGAAACCCTTTGATCTCGACGTTTGGCTGCGCTTCTTTCAGCTTAGATGTAACTTTATCTTCCAGCTCTTGTGCTGTGACTGTAACCGCATAAGCGCGTTTTAGACCTTCGTTCAGGGTTTCTGTAACCTGCATTATGGCGTCCTTTGTGTTCCGGGGTGCAAATATAGCTACGCACCCACAAATATGGGTAAAAACTAGCGCCCTTCTAAGGTGTGATCAGGGGCAGTGCAAGGGCGATTTGGGCAATACTTCAAAGAGTAAATGGACACACCACAGCATAATACAAAATACATCCTATCTTATTTGGGTTGTTTAAAAATATTGCCTACTACAGGAACATTATATATTAAATCTGAAATCTAATATATTGCTCACAGACTCAACTCACAAATACCCACTCGTGACAAAATTTTGGATTTGAACCAAAACGAAAAGCTATATACAAACTTAATAATTTCAGGAAAACAAATGAATCTATATCAAAAAGCACTTGCTTCTGTACGTAAATTTGTATGCGGCGCGCCATTTAGTTTTACATATGCCGCCGATGGTTTTGCCGTTCGAAAAAAACACATACCGTTTAAGAATGACATCACATTCGCACAATCATGGGATGAGGTTCTGGCTGTAAACGATGTGCATTGGGGTGGCTCCACTCCAGACATCAGGTGGCGGGCGCATACATGTATTTGGGCTGCACATAACTGCCTTCGCATAGATGGCGACTTTGCAGAATTCGGTGTAAATACCGGCATTCTTTCTTCTATGATTTTGAAAAATACAAAATTTTCGGAATCCGGAAAAAAGTTTTGGCTATTCGACACATTTGAAGGCATTCCTGAAACGATGGCCACAAAAAAAAGAAAGCAAAATGGCTCAAAAGTACAACGCTACAATCTATAGCGGTGATATATATAAAATTGCTGAAAATGTTTTTAGCCCATTTCCGAATGCCGTTATGGTCAAAGGCTTACTTCCAGAATCAATCAAACAGGCAAATTTCAATACGTTATCATTTGTGTCTATTGACCTGAATTCCGTTCATGCCGAAATGGCAGTCATAAATGCAATTTGGGATAAAATAACACCAGGTGGGCTTATCGTGTTAGATGATTACGGCTTTGCCGGACACGAAGAGCAAAACGCTGCGTGGAATGCGTTTGTTGATACAAAAAATCGCCACATTATGACCATTCCCACAGGACAAGGTTTGATAATGAAATGAGGACGCTATTATGATAATGCAGTTTTCACAAAAGGAAAAGTGGTACGGGTGAAGGGACTTGAACCCCCACGACTCTCGTCGCCAGAACCTAAATCTGGTGCGTCTACCAATTCCGCCACACCCGCACATGAATTCGCAATCCATTGGATGACGCGAATTTCACGGCCTTCTAGCGGATGTAATTAAGATTGGCGAGAGGAAAAGTACCACAATCGGGTAATATTCGCATTTATTTGAAATCCTCTAGCGCCCTCTGCGTTTTATACCCTTACGCATATCGGGTCCTTGGCCCAGCCAGCCCTGTATCACAACCGCCACATGGTTTGTGATCCGTACTTTCTGTGTTTGCCCGGCCGCGACCAGTTCTTTTGCCTGCTTACCGGTATAGCCGATTAAATCAGCCTGTATCGGTTGCTTGGCAACAATGACTTTACCGTTTCGGCTATCCACGACCTCTATAAGAAAGCTGATATTATGGATGCCGGCTTTGATGTTGGATTTGCGCAGCTTGTCGGACAATGCATGAAATTCGATCATCTCAACGTTGAAATCCACACGCTTGCCCCCACGCAATCCGCGTGCACCGCTTTTGATTGCCGTTGTCATAATAGCGCCAACCTGTTTGCGACGATCGCCAAGCGGCTCACCACGCCATACAATATCAGCCTTCGGGGCATATCTGTTTTTTTCGGACACCGTCAGACTGTCAGGCACATTCATATGCACCTTGTTCAAACGCCATTTACGGCTGACAGATTTCTCAATCCCCTGCTCGTAATATGTGCGCCACTTCGACCCAACAGCTTTATCCGCTTGGCCCAAATCGGGCTCTGCAAGGGCAACGGATGGAAATGCCAGTCCAACCAAAACACTGCATACGACAAACCGCCGTGACAAATTTCCACCATTCAACATCTGTATAATCCCTGTAAATTCCATAACTTAGGCCTAAGCATATCGCCTTCGCATATCTGATACGCTAAATAAGTATCTATTACAAAATATCAATTCACTATTTTGGCAATTATATGCCAAACTGCCCCATGCTTTTGTGTGCGTGTTTATTTCTGTCTATATACTTACAGTCCCAAATCACGAAAAACATCCGGTAGTTGTTCAGGCAGATCCTCCGCAATCAACCCCGGCCCGAATTTCAGCGCACATTCCACATGCAGCCAAGCCCCGGTTTCAGCCGCATGCATCGGGTCAAAGCCACGTGCCATCAACCCCGTGATAAACCCTGCCAACACATCGCCAGAACCTGCGGTTGCCAGCCACGGAGCGCTGCGTTCGTAATGCGCCGAGTTAATAGCACACCGCCCTTGCGCGTCCGCAATCACCGTATCGGCCCCCTTGAACAAAACCACACACCCTGCCCGCTTCGCCGCCGCGCGGGTGGCATCCACTTTGGAATAGGCCGGGCCTTTGGTTGCAGGCGCACTCAGTTTTTCCGCAATATCGGGAAACACCCGCGCAAACTCGCCGCCATGCGGGGTCAGCACACATTTGTCGTGCAGCAATGCCATCAATTCAGGGTTCTGCGCCAGCAAGGTCAACCCGTCCGCATCCACCACAGTCGCGCGTTTCGCCGTTAACACCGCCGCCAAAACCTCCACCCGATCTTGATCCAACCCCAAGGCAGGCCCGACACAGATCGCATTGATCCGCTCATCCGCCAAAACCGCACTCAACGCCTGTGCATCCGCCACAGGCGTCAGCATAATTGCATTTAATTGTGCCGCATGTTCCGCCAAAGCATCAGGTGGAGAGGCCACAGTCACCATCCCCGCCCCTATGCGCAAAGCACCACGCGCTGCAAGACGGGCGGCGCCAGTTTTAGAGGTTGGGCCTGACAGGATATAGGCGTGGCCGTGGGAGTATTTATACTCATGCTGCCGCTTATCAAGTTCAGCCCATCTTGGGCGTGCATCAATATCGAAATGCATAAGGCCATCATACAAATCAAATACAATTTCAGGAGGCCAATATTCACTCAATGGTTCATCCTTTGTCGTAGAAAGGCCGATATCCTTTACAATAACCTTTGAACAATATGGAATGGATTCACATAGTATATGTCCAATCTTTTTACTATGAAATGAAACAGTCAGATCAACAAAGGGAGGATCAAAGAGATAAGTTTGCCCCGATTTAATTATTCTGCCACTGTCGGAGCAGATTCCACTAGGAATATCCACCGCTACAACTCTTGCGCCATTTTCAACAGAATAATCGGAAGCAAGCTCGCCGATACATCTCAAGTCTGCATTCATGGGGCGCGTCAAACCCGTTCCAAAAACTGCATCAATCAAAACATCTGTATCTTTAGGAAATAATTTATATGAAAGCTCTTCAACCTCCCCCAACTCCCGCCACCGCTCACAATTCACCTTCGCATCCGCAGGCAACTTCGCCTCATCCCCATAAAGGAAAACCTCAACCTGCCAGCCCCACTCTTTCAGTAACCGCGCCACCACAAACCCGTCGCCGCCATTATTGCCCGGCCCGCACAGCACCACCGCACGGTGCGATGTTTTCGCCAACTCCGGCCATTCCTCAAAAATAGCCTCAACCACGCCAGCACCTGCACGTTCCATCAGTTCCAGCCCCGTAACCTGCCCGCTATCAATGGCGGCTTGTTCAATGGCCCGCATTTGGGCGGCGGTTAGAAGTTCGGTCATTGTTCAGGAATCCATTCTGTATAATTATTGTGCAATTTGCCTATTTTTTAATCATTTTAACCAAAATAACCATTTCATCAAACAGACAAATCACACTTGAATTGCACCCCACCTTAAACCCCGCCAAGACTTCCGCCAAGTATTAGTCAGGAGTCTCACGATGAAAAAAATCGAAGCCATCATCAAACCGTTCAAACTGGACGAAGTGAAAGAGGCCCTGCAAGATGTCGGTATTCAGGGATTGACCGTTATAGAAGCCAAGGGTTTTGGTCGTCAAAAGGGTCATACAGAACTTTATCGCGGTGCCGAATATATCGTTGATTTCCTGCCGAAAGTAAAAATCGAAGTGGTATTGGAAGACGAACAGCTTGATGCCGCGATTGAAGCGATAATCGATGCAGCCCGAACTGAAAAAATCGGCGACGGCAAGATATTCGTGTCCACCATAGAACAAGCCATTCGTATCCGTACGGGTGAAGAAGGCGTTGAAGCGCTTTAAACCAACAAAACCGTAACCTGCTCTTATAAGGAATGATAAAATGAGTGCAAAAGATCTGGTCAAACGCATAGCGGATGAAGATATCCAATATGTAGACATCCGTTTCACAGACCCACGCGGCAAACTACAACATGTGACCGTTATCAACGATGAAGTTGATGAAGACTTCCTTGAAGACGGCTTTATGTTTGATGGGTCCTCCATCGCCGGTTGGAAATCCATTGATCAATCAGACATGAAACTGATCCCTGATTGCGACAGTGCCTATATTGATCCGTTTTATGCAGAAAAAACTATCTGCGTGCATTGCCATGTTGTCGAACCAGACACAGGCGAAACTTATGCACGTTGCCCGCGTTCAACCGCTATGCGCGCCGAAGCTTACCTGACCTCTACAGGCATTGGCGATATGTCCTACTTTGGCCCCGAGGCCGAGTTCTTTTTGTTCGACGATGTGCGTTTTTCCAACAGTATCAACAAGGTATCATACGAAGTTGATGCAGCTGATGCGTCTTGGAACACTGACACGGATTATGAAATGGGCAACATGGGCCACCGCCCGGGCATTAAGGGCGGCTATTTCCCGGTTAACCCAACGGACGCAGCACAAGACATCCGCTCTGAAATGCTGTCCACCATGAAGCGTATCGGTATGAAGGTTGATAAGCACCACCATGAAGTGGCATCATGCCAGCACGAGCTTGGCCTTGTGTTCGGGTCATTGACCAAACAAGCGGATGATTTGCAAAAATACAAATACATCATCCACAATGTGGCCCATGCCTACGGTAAATCAGCAACATTCATGCCAAAACCGATTTACGGTGACAACGGCACGGGTATGCATGTAAACATGTCGATCTGGAAAGAAGGCAAGCCATTGTTTGCAGGCGATAAATACGCTGACCTTTCACAAGATGCACTGTATTTCATCGGCGGCATCCTGAAACACGCCAAAGCCTTGAACGCGATCACAAACCCGGCAACTAACAGCTACAAACGCCTGATCCCGGGCTTTGAAGCCCCTGTATTGCGCGCCTATTCCGCATCCAACCGTTCCGGCTGCGTGCGTATTCCTTGGGCCGAATCACCCAAAGCAAAACGCGTCGAAGCCCGCTTCCCTGATCCCGCCGCCAACCCATACCTGTGCTTTGCAGCCTTGTTGATGGCCGGCCTTGACGGTATCAAAAACAAAATTGATCCCGGTGAAGCTCAAGACAAAGACCTTTACGATCTGCCACCGGAAGAAATGGCCAATATCCCAACAGTTTGCGGATCTTTGCGCGAAGCCTTGGATGAATTGGAAAAAGACATGGACTTCCTGCTGGCAGGCGACGTGTTTACCAAATCACAAATCGAAGGTTATATGGAACTGAAATGGGAAGAAGTGTTAACTTTTGAACACACTCCGCACCCCGTTGAGTTTCAGATGTACTATAGCTGCTAGGATATAAGCATCTTATGGATTTTAAAGGGGCCTACTGGCCCCTTTATTCGTCGTCTGCACGAAAACAGTGAAAAATCAATGCATTGTCCCTTGGTGTGATATAACAGCTTTGATAGTCATAAAGTTCTTCATCACTGTAAAACGCCGGCCCGTCCCGAGTGCGGTATTCCATATGATCTGTATCGGGGTAATTATCGGCCATTACGGTAAACAGGATTTCATCTCCCTGTTTAAAATCCTGCTGGAACACACCAGTGCCGGATGCTTGGATTTGCGTACATGGTATTTCCGCAAGTTTTTGAGTTTGCCGCATTAACGGCGTTTTCTCATAAGTTGCGCACATACCTTTACGTTCCCAGTAACCGGCAAACGCAGCCGTATCACTGATCAGGATTATAACCAAGAAACAGGTTGCAAATCTATAAAACCACTTCATTTCCCACCCCCGCTAATGTTCATTCAGCCCTGAATACAACATCAACCCATAACTACACAGAAGATCCGATAGTTTCTGCCATGCCGCATTGAAATCATCCGGCCCCAGCCCCGATTTTTTCTGCAACGCGCCAACGTTGCTAAGCCCATCTACCAAAGCCAGCAATTTTGCCGCCTGCGGCGAAATACCAATCCCAATTTTCTGCCCGTTGATCGCCACGGGCAAGCCACCCTTTTGCAAAATAAACGCAGCCGCTTTTTGGGGGTCTTCACCTATAAAATGCGGAATGCCCGCCGGCTCGGTCGGGTCAAGTTTCACCCTCGCCCCGGCCTTCATCGCATAGCCCACATGGGTCTTCATATTGCCACGCAGTTTTTCCGCCAATTGCATCTCATCAACATGCCCAATGTTCTTTGACCGCTTGAAACCTTGTGGCAAAATACCGTCCAAACTGTACATTGCAGGCTGGGTAAAGTCCTGCAAAACCAGCCCCGCATGTTCCAGATAGCGCACAACATCTTTCACCGTGCAGGAAATATCCTGACTGTGTAAAAGCAAATCATAAAACCCGGCATCGCCATCCTGGTGATCACCAACGAGCGTATTTCTTTTGAATTCATGGTTTTGCGGTATTTTTTGAAAGACGCCCTTGCCAAAATCCAACCTATCCTTTGGTGTCATGCCCGCAGTTAATTCACCAAACGCCTCTTGAAGCGGGTAAACCCCACTGCGCCCGTATGGCGCATAAACCATAAATCCTAGCCCACCATCAGGCGCCAAAGCTTTTGACAAAGCATCAAATCCCGCCTGCGGATCAGGCAGATGGTGCAGCACCCCGCAACAATCAATATAGTCGAATATCCCCAAGGCAGGCGCATTCAACAGACTGTCGGTGACAAAGGTAATATTCTTCAGCCCACGAATTTCAGCGCGTTCTTCCGCAATTTTACGCGTCGACACCGACAGATCAATATAGGTAATGTCATAGGCGCGTTTTGCTGTGGTCAGACTTTGTGCAACCTGTATCAAGCCGTCCCCGGAACCGCCACCGGCCACAAGTACCCGTAACGGTTTTGACCAGTCTCTATGCCCCCCGAAAACATGGTGATCTATCTCCAGCGGATTGGATGGTGACCCGGTGATAAGGCGGTGATGTTCATCTTGCGGATCACGTGCGGGGTAAGGATAAGCATCATAATGCTCTTTAATATCTTCCTTCATAAGATTATTTTCCCTATTCACACCTTATTTAAACCATTGATATAGTTGGATTATAACAAATATATCGCCGCTTTATACAATATCAAACGACACGAACCAATGTCTGATTTTTATTGCAGTATTCTTTTTTATGGACAGTACACGATGAAATTGCCAAACTGAACCAGTAAACTAGTTTAGTACTTTTAAACAGACAGTTATATGGAGTTGTAAATGGCTTTTCATCTACTACGCATTTTACTTTTCATAACAAGTTTTATTATCTTCGGCATTGGCCTGTCGTTTTATATCCTCGGGCCGGACATTACATTTGGCTTGTTATTGGAATCTGCGCAACCATTAGTGAAAAGTCCTCTAAAAATTTCAGATATGGGTACCCCGAATGTGGACGGAGAGATCCGCTCACTTGCGCCATTCCTGATCGGCTACGGTGTTTTGGTATATTTGGCTGCAAAGCATTTACGCACCCATATTTACTATGTACCGCATTTGATGATTGTGTTTTTTGCATCCGGCATCGGTCGCATGATTTCCTTCATGACCCAAGATGATCCGCATCCGTTTTTTGTACTCCTATTGGGTGTAGAGCTTGGCACCCCCGTTATAATACTACTGGTTTACAAAGCCGTCGTAGCAAAAGTTGAAAGCCAACAGAGCTAATACGCGGCGGGCAGCAAATAAACCGCCCGGTATCTTTCGTTTACGACATAGTTTAAGGCCGGAAAGCCGCAAACCGGCTAGTCTAAAAACTACATCATACGTCTAATGCTGAAAAGGAGGCATCTCATGACGCAGCATTATTCAGACACCCGTAAGATTGATCCAACACGCGGTGACACTCTGGCAGACGGTAGTCCCAATGACGGTAACCGCATCGAAATAGGCCCGACATTGCTGACTTTGCGTGAATGGGAAGCGGCGGGACTTGTCGCGCCAAACCTTGAAGCTATGCGCGATTACCGCTGGAAGCGCCTAACCAAACATATCGTTGATCGTGATTATGGCGGGTTGTTGATGTTTGACCCGTTGAATATTCGCTACGCGACAGACAGCACCAATATGCAACTTTGGAATACCCACAACCCGTTTCGCGCAGTGCTTTTATGTGCGGATGGCTATATGGTCATATGGGATTACAAAAACTCGCCGTTTCTGACGGAATTCAATCCGCTGGTACGTGAACAACGCTCCGGTGCCGATCTGTTCTATTTTGATCGCGGAGATAAAGCCGATGTCGCAGCTGACGTTTTCTCGAAAGAAGTCCGTGATCTGATCAATGAACATGGTGGCGGCAACAACCGTTTGGCAGTCGATAAAGCCATGTTGAACGGTATCCGCGCACTTGAAGCACAGGAATTCCAGATAATGGAAGGTGAAGAAGTTACCGAGAAATCCCGCTCCATCAAAGGCCCGGATGAAATTCTGGCCATGCGCTGCGCTTCGCACGCCTGCGAAGCCTCGGTATATGAAATGTTTGAAGCCACCAAACCCGGTATGTCGGAAGATGCCATCTGGGCCGAGTTGCATAAAGCCAATATCAAACGCGGCGGAGAATGGATCGAAACCCGCCTGCTGACAACCGGACCGCGTACCAACCCGTGGTTTATGGAATGCGGCCCGCGTCTTTTGCAAAACAACGAAATCGTTGCCTTTGATACCGACCTCATTGGTTGCTACGGCATCTGCGTAGACATCAGCCGCACTTGGTGGATTGGCAACGAAAAACCCCGCGATGATATGATCTATGCCATGCGTCACGCCCATGAACATATCATGACCAACATGGACTTGATGAAACCGGGCGTCAGCTTGCACGATCTGACCTTCAAAGGGCACCAGTTGGACGCACAATTTATCAAAGGCCAGTATGGTTGCCGCTTCCACGGCGTTGGCCTATGCGATGAATGGCCGCTTGTGGCCTATAAAGAAGGCTATGTGGAAGGTGCGTTTGACTATGAACTTGAACCCGGCATGGTGTTATGTGCCGAAGCTTTGGTCAGCCCGGAAGGTGGCGACTTTTCCATCAAACTGGAAGATCAGGTGCTTGTCACAGAAGACGGATATGAAAACCTGACCAAGTATCCGTTCTGCCCGCATCTGATGGGTGAGGTATAAACCCCACAATTTGTCACATGCCTGTGACCAATCTCAAACATGCCTTGCCATTGCGCAGGGCATGTCTAGTTTTGCGCCATGCAAAAGGAGCCACAGCACATGTCGCAGGGAAAAATCACATTCACAGGTCACGCAGGCACACCGTTGGCAGCACGCCTTGATATGCCCGGCGGGCAATTGCGCGCCACTGCAATTTTCGCCCATTGCTTCACCTGCTCCAAAGACATCCCCGCCGCGCGGCGCATCGCACAACGCTTGGCCTCTATGGGTATCGCTGTGTTGCGTTTTGATTTCACCGGCCTTGGCCATTCCAAAGGTGAATTTGAAAACACTAATTTTACCAGCAATGTCGATGATCTTGTGATTGCGGCAAACTATTTGGCCGAACATAATACCGCGCCCACCCTCTTAATCGGCCACTCACTGGGCGGTGCAGCCGTATTAAAAGCCGCAAGCCAAATCCCATCAATAAAAGCGGTCGTTACCATCGGCGCACCGGTTGACCCCGGCCATGTTATCCATAACTTCGGAAGCTCTCTGGACGAGATTGCAAAAAACGGCGCAGCCACTGTTGAACTTGCAGGGCGAGCGTTCACTATCACACAGGATTTTGTCAAAGATGTCTCGGAAACAAACCTTCTCCCTTCCATAGAAAACCTAAAACGCGCTTTGCTTGTGCTGCATTCCCCAACAGATCAAACCGTTGGCATTGAAAATGCAGCGCAAATTTTTACCACAGCAAAGCATCCCAAAAGCTTTGTCACACTGGACAATACAGACCACCTGATCACCAAAAAGGAAGACGCTGAATACGCAGCCGAAATCATCGCCGCATGGTCGGTTCGCTATCTTGGCATCCACCAACCTGCCGCCCCCATCGGCGCACCCGAAGGTATCGTGCGGTCAACAGAGGCCGATGCGGGCGGTTTCCTGCAAGATATCACCGCAGGCCCGTTGCACCATACGTTAGCGGATGAGCCCACAACATACGGCGGCACCAACAAAGGCATGACGCCTTATCAATTCCTCTCCGCAGGTTTGGCCGCCTGTACCGCGATGACCGTTCGCATGTACGCGCGGCGCAAAAACTGGCCACTTGAGGCTATCCATGTAGATATAACCCACAATAAAGTGCATGCACAGGACTGTGAAGCCTGCCTGTCTACAATTAGCAAGGTGGATGTTTTTACCCGTAAAATTCACTTATCCGGCCCACTTGATGATGACCAAAAACAACGCTTACTGGAAATTGCAGACAAGTGCCCGGTACACCGAACACTTGAAAGCGAAATAAAAGTCAAAACAGTTTTGGCATAAGACCAGACGCCGGTAAACGCCGGTCCCACACATTAACTACGCCGAAGGTCTGGATGTAAAGACGTGCCCAATATATGATCCGCGTTGGTTATAACCTGTTTCGCTTGCCCAACTATTTTAGGATCGGGAGGTGTTACAATACTGGTATCTTTATCGGGGTAATCCAAACCATTCAGAAAATGCAGCATACAGTTGATACGTGCGCGTTTCTTGTCGTCGGATTTTACAATCGTCCAAGGCGCATCCGCAGTATCCGTATAAAAGAACATCGCTTCTTTTGCTTCGGTGTAATCATCCCACTTATCCAGACTTGCCTTATCAATCGGTGATAATTTCCAGCGCTTCAAAGGGTCTTCACTGCGCGACGCGAACCTACGTTTTTGCTCTTCTCGACTGACCGAGAACCAGTATTTCGACAATTGAATACCGGAACGTGTCAACATACGTTCAAAGTCCGGTGTTTGGCGCATAAATTCCAGATACTCATTCGGTGAGCAAAACCCCATAACACGCTCAACACCAGCGCGGTTGTACCAGCTGCGATCATATAGAACCATTTCTCCGGATGTCGGCAAATGCTCGATATAACGCTGGAAAAACCACTGCCCGATTTGGCGCTCTCCCGGCTTCGGCAAAGCCACAACACTTGCGGTTCTTGGATTTAAATGTTCCATAAACCGCTTGATTGTCCCGCCTTTACCGGCTGCATCGCGGCCTTCAAACAGCAATACAAATTTTTGTCCAACATCTTGCGCCCACAGCTGAACCTTCAGCAATTCTGATTGCAACTCGCGCTTGCGGGCCTCATATTCCTTGCGGCCCATTTTTTCATGGTCAGTCTTTTTTTCCGCGTCAAATGCACCCTCAATTACATCGGTTGTAACTTTTGGAAAAGCCGCCTCTTCCGGTGCTTTACTTGTTGCGGTCACAGTTGTTTTCTTGGTTGTTGCAGATGTTGTCATACAAAATACCTCCGTTTGAATTCCAAATATTTTATAGTTAAAATCAAAAAATACTTTGATACAGATCAAAACCAAAAGCTTTCACCATAAATAACACCCAAGTAGATATACCCCTTTGCAGAATTTTGCTTTATGCTTGCGAAAAACGAGCAAATAAGAATCGATAATGGCAGCAACAGACCTTTTTAAAACCGACCAGCCTGAAAAAAAATATGACGCATCCTCCATCCAGGTGTTGGAGGATATGGAACATGTCCGTCTGCGCCCGGGCATGTATATCGGCGGCACCGATGACCGCGCATTGCATCATATGGTGGCTGAAATTATCGACAATTCGATGGACGAAGCCGTTGCAGGCCATGCCAACTGGATAGAGGTTGAACTGCACCCAAACTTCCACATCACCGTACGTGACAACGGGCGCGGTATCCCTGTGGACGCCCACCCGAAAGACCCGTCAAAATCAGCTCTGGAAATCATCTTTTGCACATTGAATGCAGGTGGTAAATTTTCCGGTGAAAACTATGAAACATCGGGCGGCTTGAACGGCGTTGGCTCCTCTGTGGTCAATGCATTATCGGATCATGTTCGCGTCGAAGTTGCACGCAACCGCGAACTCTATGCGATGGAATTTTCACGCGGCGTCCCCCAAACCGCGCTGGAAAACCTCGGCCCGATCCTGAACCGCCGCGGTACGACCGTCACCTTTAATCCCGACCCGGAAATTTTCGGCCCCAAAGCCCATTTCAAACCCAAACGGCTTTATGATATGGCAAAATCCAAAGCCTATCTGTTTTCCGGCGTCGAAATCCGTTGGAAATGTGCGCCCGAATGTCTGGCGGCAGGTGATGAAACCCCGACATGCGACACATTCCACTTCCCGAATGGCCTGTCCGATTATCTGAACGAACGTCTGGAAGGATCATCCGTTTACTCTGAATGCCCCTTTGCAGGCAAAGTCAGCTTCTCTGAAAAATTCGGCCCCACTGCGGTTGGATCAGTCGACTGGGCGATTAACTGGACACCCAGTCGCGACGCTTTCATGCAGTCATACTGTAATACCGTCCCCACACCCGAAGGCGGCACCCATGAAAGCGGTTTCTGGGCGGCCATCCTCAAAGGTATCAAAGCATATGGCGAACTGACAGGTACAAAAAAAGCAGCACAAATCACCCGTGAAGATGTCATGGGCGGCGGTTGTGCGTTGGTCTCGATCTTTATTCAGGAGCCAAAATTCGTGGGCCAGACCAAAGACCGTTTAGCCACTGTTGAAGCTCAGCGTCTGGTTGAAAACTCTGTGCGCGATCATTTTGACAACTGGCTGGCATCAAACAACAAATCCGCGGGCGCCATCCTTGATTTTATGGTTCTAAAGGCCGAAGAACGCCTGAAGCGCCGTCAGGAAAAAGAAACCGCGCGTAAATCCGCCACCAAGAAACTGCGCCTGCCCGGTAAATTGACCGATTGCTCTTCCAAGGTGCGAGAAGGCACTGAAATTTTCATTGTTGAGGGCGACAGTGCGGGCGGCTCTGCCAAAATGGCCCGTGACCGCAAAACCCAGGCACTTTTGCCCTTGCGCGGTAAAATCCTGAACGTTCTGGGTGCTGCTTCCAATAAAATTGGCACCAATAACGAGATTAACGATCTGTGTCAGGCATTAGGTGTGCAAATGGGCACCAAGTTCAACGTTGAAGACCTACGGTACGACAAGGTCATAATTATGACCGATGCCGACGTCGACGGCGCCCATATCGCCGCATTGCTGATGACGTTTTTCTTCACCCAGATGCGCCCGTTGATCGACAATGGCCACCTCTACATGGCCTGCCCGCCGCTTTACCGACTAACACAAGGTGCACGGCGCGAATATTGCATGGATGACGCTGCCAAAGACGCACTGATGGAAACGGGTCTGGGGGGTCGCGCCAAAATCGAAGTGTCCCGCTTCAAAGGCTTGGGCGAGATGGACGCCAAAGACCTCAAAGACACCACCATGAACCCCGAAACCCGCCAACTGATCCGCATCAATATTGACGAGGACGAACCCGGCGAAACCGCCGATCTGGTCGATCGTTTGATGGGGAAGAAACCGGAGTTAAGGTTCGAGTATATCCAGCAGAATGCCAAGTTTGTTGAGGAGCTGGATGTTTGAGGGGAGAAACAATATTTGACCGTATTTGACTTATATTCCAAACGTCTAAAACGTACGAAGGGCGATGTTGCAGATGTGTATCAATATGAAGAATTACCAGATACATTAAGAATACAAATTACACATATGTGGGATGATGCCATTGGCGATAATGAACAATTTCATGATAGATATGCTGCTGACAAAACAAAAGCAGCATATGAGTTATTGGTCAATACTTTAAGACGAGAATATGGAGTTTATAGCCTATCCGACCACTATACAATAAAAAACGAACGCGAAGAACTTAGGTCATTTTTATTAAACGAAGAGAGTATCGAAAGATGTTTAGACGTAATCGAATTATCATTCAGGGCTATCAACCGACTATGTAGACAATGGAGTGGTCAATATAATAAACTTGCAGATGATACTATTGATGAGTTGAATAAACGCTTTGAAGAACACGGTGTTGGATACTGCTATGAGAACGGTATAATTATTCGCGTAGACAACAAATACACGCATAGTGAAATTATCAAACCTGCCTTGAAAATTCTATCTGTCAGCTATCTTGATGGTGCAAGGGAAGAATTTCTTTCCGCATTGGAACATAGGCGGCATAATAAGCAAAAAGAAGCTTTGAACGATTGCTTAAAATCTTTTGAAAGTACCATGAAAGCAATATGTTTGAAAAGAAAATGGACGCATAAGAAAAATGCAACGGCTAGCGCATTAATTCAAACTCTTTTAGATAATGATATTATTCCGCCATATTGGCAAACCCAATGTAGTTCACTGAAGTCCCTGCTTGAAAGCAGTGTGCCAACTGGAAGAAATAAGCTTAGCGGACACGGCCAAGGTACAACACCCACTACTATTCCCAATCATTTGGCGGATTACATGATTAACATGACAGGCGCATGTATTGTATTTTTAGCTGAAGCGGAAAATGCCTTACCATAACCATTTATATTATGGGTATTTGATCCACATAATTGCACAAAACTCCATATCCAACATCATGGCCGCGCCTGACCTTGGGGAGGTGCGAATGCGCCTTCCCGTCGGGAAGGTCAGGCGCGGCCCGTGACGCAAGCGACAAGGGCCATGATGGACGAAGGGTGGCGCTTTAACTTTACTGAATGGCGCGTAAATCTATCTCTAAAATTTTACTATTTTATTCAATTACAATAACTTAACCCCCTGTCCCAACTGGGACATTCTCAAAATCCCCACGCTCACTAGCCCACCTTATGTGTCTCCAATCTTGCTTTCCCCCAAGAAGCCCCTACATTATAAGCACACCCATAAAAACGGCCCACATCGATGTCTGGTTTCAAAACACTCATCCCCATCTGCCTCACACTGGCC